>ENA-OQEN01000129-OQEN01000129.1-human-gut-metagenome-genome-assembly--contig:-NODE-129-length-31187-cov-6.956117_pt1 | contig 31187 bp, 44 predicted proteins | sample MGYA00242791_ERZ504627 | MGnify/ENA primary metagenome ERZ504627 (study PRJEB26092, sample SAMD00036316) | human gut metagenome | host: Homo sapiens | study: EMG produced TPA metagenomics assembly of... | reverse complement strand
TCCGCCGCGAATTTGAAGCCGTCACGGGATGAATTTGTTCGCCTCCTTGGCGATGTTTGCAAAATAATATATATCGAAGCTGTGGAATCCGCCTCGAATATCCTGAACTCAACGGGAACACCCGCCGCACGGAGCGAGTCGACATAGCTCTGTGTCTCCGCGAGGAACGGGTCTATGCTGCCGATAAAGGTGAGCGTCGGCGGCAGACCGGAAAAATCGGTCTCGCGCGCGGGTGCGGCATATTTCGAGACTCTGTCCGTGCCGTAGTCATCGCCTAAATATAGCTTCCACGCGGCGATGTTCGATTTTGTGTTCCAGACCGGAGCGTCGTTGTTCTTTGAGGTCTCGGTCGGGCGGTCGTCGAGCATCGGATAGAGCGGCATCTGGAATGCTATGTTCACTTCGCCCCTGTCACGGGCGTAGAGCGTGAGCGCCGCGGTCATTCCGCCGCCCGCGCTGTTGCCGCCGACAAATATCTTGTCCCGCCGCATCCCGTATTTCTCGCCGTTCTCCTTGAGCCAGAGCAGAGCGAGGTAGCAGTCCTCGAGCGCGGCAGGGAAGGGGGCATAAAGCGATTTTTTGTAGTCCGGCACGACCATGACGCAACCTGTCGTGCCAACAAAGGCGCGCACAAATCCGTGATCCTGTTCCGGGATACCCATGCGTAGCCGCCGCCGTGTATCCACAGAAGCCCCGGTACCTTGCCGCTGGGCTTACGCGGCGAATATACGCAGAGCCGGAGCTCGCTCCCGTCCGCGCGCGGAATATTTATCTGCTCGCACTTTATCTTCCACGGCGTAACGTCCGCGCCGCGCCCGAAGTTTTTCAGAATGAAGTTGCAGAATTTGAACTTCCGCTCGCTGAAGCTCGGCCAGACGAAGCGGATAGCCTCGCCGATCGGGCGCAGCTGGCGGTCAATCATGTTTGATTTTATAACCATATCTTTTCACCGTAAAAAAACGAGGACCGACGGTGTGCCGTCGCTTCGGCGGTCACTGCGGTCCTCCGCTTGAATTTTTGTTACTTGCCTATGGTCTCTCTGTAAAGACGCATATATTCTCTCGCCGAGCGTCCCCAGCTGTTGTCGCATTCGAGCGCGCGTTCAACGAGCGAAGCCCAGTATTTCTTGTCCGAATATGCGCCGAGCGACCTGCGAATCGCGCCGAGCATATCGTGGGCGTTGTAGCTCTTGAAAGTGAAGCCGTTGCCCTTGCCGTCGCCGGAGTCAGTGATGCTGTCCTTGAGTCCGCCGGTTTCGCGGATTATCGGGAGAGTGCCGTATCTGAGCGCGAGCATCTGCGAAAGGCCGCACGGCTCGCTCTTCGACGGCATGAGGAACATGTCGCATCCGGCATATATCTTGCGCGCGAGGTCGGGGATGAATGCTATGCGCAGCCCGACTTTTCCCGGGTAACGCGCTTCGATCTCGCGGAAGAAGTTCTCATATTCCCAGTCGCCTGTGCCGAGCACAACGAGCTGAACATCTGTAGTGCTCAGCAGCTCGTCGAGGACGGCTTTGACGAGGTCGAGACCCTTGTGCGACACAAGGCGCGATACCATGCCGATTATTGGCACATCGTCGCGCACGGGCAGGGAGAACTCGCGCTGGAGGGCTGCCTTGTCCTCTTTTTTGCCTGCGGGGTCTTTTGCGGAGAAGTTCTTTGCAATCGCCTTATCGGTCTCGGGGTTATATATATCCGTATCTATGCCGTTGAGGATGCCGTGGAGCTTATACTGGCGCTCGCGCAGAATCGGATCGAGTCCGTGGCTGAACCAGGGGTCGAGTATCTCCTCTGCGTAGGTCGGGCTGACCGTGGTAACGACATCGGCGCATTCGATAGCACCCTTCATCAGGTTGAGCGTGCCGCCGAAATCGAGCAGCTGCTCATGCTGTTCGCCGAGCCCGAACACGTCGCCGAGTATCTCTTTGCCGTAAACGCCCTGATACTGGATGTTGTGAATGGTGAATATGTTCTTTATGCCCTCATAGCCCTCGCGGTTTGCGTACATCGTTGAGTAGTAGACAGGAACGAGAGCCGTCTGCCAGTCATTCGTATGGATGATGTCGGGCTTGAAGTCGATGTGCGGGATTATCTCAAGTATCGCGCGGGAGAAGAACGCAAAACGCTCTGCATCGTCATAGTGACCATAGATGCCGTCGCGCTTGAAATAATACTCGTTGTCGATAAAATAGAATATAACGCCGTCTATCTTCGCCTCGAAGATGCCGCAGTACTGCCTGCGCCACGAGACTGGGACGGTGATATGTGTGATGAACTGCATCCGGTCGCGCAGTTCCTGCTTTATTCCGCTGTAGAGCGGCATGACAACGCGGCAGCCGACAAGGCGCTTGCGCAGTGCCTTGGGCAGAGAGCCGGCAACGTCGCCGAGCCCGCCGCTCGCCATGAAGGGAATAGCTTCACTTGCAGCATATAAGACTTCATTTTTCAGTCCCCTTTCGATCAGACCACTATGCCTTGCCGACATATACCGGGAAGGTGTCGGTGCCGCAGAGTGATTTGTCGGGTTTGATTATAGATATCTTATCCATTATCACGCTGTTGAGCGTCGCGCCGGAGCCGACATACGCGCCCTGCATGATGATGGAATTTTTGACGACTGCGTCCTTGCCGATGGTGACGCCGCGGAAGAGAATGCTGTTTTCAACCTTGCCCTCTATCTTGCAGCCGTCGGCAATGAGGCTGTTTTTGACATCTGCGCCGAGTCCGTAAATCGCCGGAACCTCGTCGCGTACCTTTGTATAGACCGGGCGCTCTCTGCAGAACAGCTCGGAGCGGTTGCCGAGGTCGAGCAGAGCCATGTTCGCGTCGTAGAAGCTCTTGAGGGAGTCGAGAGTTACAACAAAGCCCTCGGTTTTATAGCCGCAGATTTTCAGCGCGCCGACATTCGCCTGGATGAGATCGCGCTCGAAGTCGGTGTAGTGCATGCTCGCCGCCTGGGAGATAAGTCTCTCGAGCAGTGACTTCTTGAGCAGGAATACATTGAGCGAATAGTTGCCATCCGTGCCGCCTGTCGAAGAAATTGCGATTTCTTTTATGCGTCCGTCGGAGTCGAGGTCGAATGTCATGGTGTTGCTCAGCGCGGGAACGGTGCCGTGGCAATATGCCGCGGTGATATCCGCACCGCTCTGCTCGTGCGCGTCAAAGAGCAGGTTGAGATCAATATTGCAAATCGTGTTGCAGTCGCAGAGCAGGACATATTCGTTAGTCGAGCTCGATATGAACGAAGCGCAGCCTATAAGTGCGTCAATTCTGTTTGCAAACAGTCCGCTGGAATCCTCTGCGGAGTTGAACGGCGGCAGAATGAACATACCCTCGCGCTTGCGGGAAAGATCCCACGGCTTGCCTGTGCCGAGGTGATCCATCAGCGAACGGTAGTTGCTCTTGGTTATAACGCCGACCTTGCGATGCCGGAGTTGACCATATTTGAAAGCGGGAAATCTATGAGCCTGTATCTTCCGCCAAACGGGACGGAGCCATCGTGCGCATATTTGTAAGCTCGGGAAGCGACTGGTCATAGGTGCTGGCATAGATGATGCCGAGAACATTGTTGGCTCTCATTTGCGAACGTCCTCCTTTTCTCCGTCATACATGGCCTTGGGCTCAATCTTCATGCCCTTTTTGACCGTGACGCCCTTGCCGATAACGGCGACGCCCCATTTGTCAAGATCTTCCATAGCCTCGGGACGTTCGCCGACGACGGCGTTCTCTTCAATCACCGCGTTCTCCGCGACAATTGCATATTGAACCACCGCGCCGGATTTAATAACCGTGCCGGGCATGATTATCGAGTCTCTTATGATCGCGCCCTTTTCTATCGTGACATCCGCGAAGATAACGGAGAAGTCAACATCGCCGGAAATCTCGCAGCCCTCGGTCACCATGGAGTTCTGAACCGTTGCGTCGGGTGAGACATAGTGCGGCGGGGCGGTGGGGGTGCGGGAATATATCTTCCACGACGGGTCGCTCAGATCGAGATCGACCTTGGGGTTGAGCAGGTCGAGGTTCGCCTCCCAGAGGCTGTCTATCGTGCCGACATCCTTCCAGTAGCCGTCGAACTGATAGGCGAAGAGACGCTCACCCGCAGCGTGCATGGCGGGTATAAGATCGTGGCCGAAGTCGTTGCCGGAGTCGGGATTCGCCTCGTCCTCGAGCAGATAGCGGCGAAGCTTGCTCCAGGTGAATATGTATACGCCCATGGAGGCCTTGTTGCTGCGCGGATGCTTCGGCTTCTCTTCAAACTCAGATATCGAGCCGTCGTCGTTGACGAACATCAGACCGAAGCGCGAAGCCTCCTCCCACGGAACTTCGAGGGAAGCGATAGTGCAGTCGGCGTTCTTCTCTTTGTGATAGGCGAGCATCTTGGAGTAGTCCATTTTATAGATGTGGTCGCCGGAGAGAATAAGAACATATTCGGGCGAATAGCGGTCGATGAAGTTGATGTTCTGATATATGGCGTTTGCGGTGTTCTTGTACCACTCGGTGCCTCTATCTGCTGATAGGGGGAGAGGATATGCACGCCGCCGTTCTCTCTGTCGAGATCCCACGGCTGACCGTTGCCGATATAGTCGTTGAGCTCAAGCGGCTGATACTGCGTGAGCACGCCGACGGTGTATATGCCGGAGTTGACGCAGTTCGACAGCGGAAAATCGATTATCCTGTACTTGCCGCCGTAGGGAACGGCGGGCTTTGCCATGTTCTTGGTCAGAATACCGAGCCTGCTGCCCTGACCGCCTGCGAGCAGCATAGCGATACATTCTGTTTTTCTGGCCATGTTTATTCCTCCTTGTTATCAGCTTTCTTGCCTTGTTTTTTCAGATAAACGACCGACAGACCCGGAAGCGTGAGCGAAATGCTCTGACCGAACGAGTGCATCGGGATCGGCTTTGACGTGTAGGTTTTCTGCATCTTTGTTCCGCTGCCGCCGAACTCGACGCTATCCGTGTTGAGGACTATGCGGTAAGTGCCCTTGTTCGGCACTCCGATGCGGTAGTTTTCGCGCGTGACGGGGGTGAAGTTGCAGACGGCTATCAGCTCGTCGCCCTTTTTGTCCATGCGGCGGAAGGCGATGACGGAGTTTGCGCTGTCGTCGCTGGATATCCAGCTGAAGCCCTCCCAGCTGTAGTCGATCTCCCACATCGCGGGGTTGCGCTTATAGAAGCGGTTGAGCGTGCGCGAAAACTCCTTGAGCTTTCTGTGCATATCGTAGTCGAGCAGCAGCCAGTCGAGCTCCTGCTTGTAGTTCCACTCGATGAACTGACCGAACTCCTGACCCATGAAGAGCAGCTTCTTGCCCGGGTGTGCCATCATATATGCAAGGAACGAGCGCACTCCCGCGAATTTTTCTTCGTATGTACCGGGCATTTTGTTTATCAGCGAGCATTTGCCGTGAACCACCTCGTCGTGCGAGATAGGCAGCACGAAATTCTCGGAAAAAGCATAGAAGAACGAGAAGGTCAGGCAGTCGTGATTGAACTTCCTGAACAGACCGTCGAGCGAGAAATAGCGCAGGCAGTCGTTCATCCAGCCCATGTTCCATTTGAAGTTGAAGCCGAGACCGCCGAGATAGACGGGCTTCGACACCATCGGCCAGGAGGTGCTCTCCTCGGCTATCATCATGATGTCGCCGTGTTCTCCGAATATAGTCTCGTTGAGCTTTTTTATAAATGCCACGGCTTCGAGATTCTCTCGTCCGCCGTAGGTGTTCGGACTCCATTCGCCGTCCTCGCGCCCGTAGTCGAGATAAAGCATGGACGCAACGGCGTCGACCCTCAGTCCGTCCGCGTGGTAGACCTCGAGCCAGAACAGCGCGCTCGACATCAGGAAGCTCTGCACTTCCGTCCTGCCGTAGTCAAAAACTCGCGTGCCCCATTGCTTGTGTTCGCCCTTGTTCGGGTCGGCGTATTCGTAGCATGCCTCGCCGTCAAATTCGTAGAGACCGAATGCGTCCTTCGGAAAATGCGCCGGGACCCAGTCCAATATAACTCCTATGCCGTTTTCGTGGCATTTATTAACAAAATACATGAAGTCGTCCGGCGTGCCGTAGCGCGAGGTCGGCGCAAAGTATCCGGTGACCTGATATCCCCACGAGCCGTCGAACGGGTGCTCCATTATCGGCAGCAGCTCAACGTGCGTGTAGCCCATGTCGACAACATAGGGCACGAGCCTGTCCGCGAGCTCGCGGTAAGAGAGTGTGTTGCCGTCGGCATATCGCTGCCACGAACCGACGTGCAGCTCATATATATTCATCGGGGAGTCATATATATTCTTCCTGCGGCGTTTTTTCATCCATGCGCCGTCCGTCCACTCGAATGAGCCGAGCTCATATATCTTTGAGGCGGTTCCGGGGCGCGTCTCGGCGTGGAATGCGTAGGGGTCGCATTTCATCAGCTTGCGGCCGTCCTGCGCGATGATGAGATACTTGTAGGCGTCAAATTCCTTGAAGCCCTCGAAGTGTCCTTCCCAGAGTCCCTGTTCGTTTATGCGGCTGAGCTCAAAGCCCTCTCCCGTCCAGTTGTTTCTGTCGCAGGCGACAAAAACGGCGACGGCGTGCGGAGCCCATACGCGAAAATAGGTAAAATTCTCATCCTCTTCGTCGCGGTGTGAGCCGAGATACTCATATGCTTTTGCGTTTGTACCCTGATGGAAAAGGTACATCGGGATATTCTCATTAAGCATTTAAGATTCTCACTTTCCTCAAAAGATGTATTATTAAATAAATTATACACTCGATTATAGATTTTTTCAAGCGATTTTTGACTACTTTATTCAAACGGCTATAGTATTTGATGTAAATTTTTTTGTAAAAAATGACCAAATAAAAGCCTATAATTTTTTGTATTATTAATTTCGACCGCTCCGAACGGACAAAAAAATAAAAAACTCTGCCCGTTTGATAACGGACAGAGCTTCGTCAAACTATTAATAATTTGTTTTCTTGATTTCAAAATACGACTGCGGGTGAGCGCAGGTGGGGCATACTTTCGGCGCGGATTTGCCGACATGGATGTGTCCGCAGTTGCGGCAGACCCATACGACCTCTTCGCTGCGCTCAAAAACGATACCCTCTTCGAGATTTTTGAGCAGTGTATTATAGCGCTCCTCGTGCTCTTTCTCAATCTTGCCGACCATCTCAAAGAGCGAGGCTATGCGGTCGAATCCCTCTTCGCGGGCGACCTCGGCAAACTCCTTGTACATCTCGGTCCACTCGTAGTTTTCGCCTGCCGCCGCGTCGCGCAGATTGTCTATGGTCGAGGGCACTGCGCCGTCGTGCAGCTCCTTGAACCAGATCTTCGCGTGCTCCTTTTCGTTGTCCGCAGTCTCGGTGAAAATCGCGGCTATCTGCTCGTAGCCGTCCTTCTTCGCCTTTGATGCATAGTATGTGTATTTGTTCCTTGCCTGTGATTCTCCGGCGAAAGCGCCATGAGATTTGCCTGAGTTCTGCTGCCTTTGAATTCCATGTTGTTTCCTCCTGTGTTTATAATATTATCCGCGTCGCGGACGTCACAAAACTATTATACTTTACATGAGGGTAAAAATAAGTCGTAAATCAGTAAAAGTTTTTAAGATTTTCGATTATTATTTCGACTGCCGCTTTATAAAAATCAAAATCCTGCATCGCCTCAGCATATTCGGCGTCGTTCTTCTCTATCTCTGCGGGGATGAGCGAAGTGTCCTCGTCGTTGGGGTCATATGCGCGGTACTCGCTGTCAAAAGCCTTTGCGGCGTCTGCGGGGAACAGCGAATCGACCGCCTCGCGCGCCGCCGGGGTCAGGGGAGCGGAGTTGCATTTGAAAAACTCGCTGAGTCCTTTCTTAGAATCGTCTATGAGATAATAGAGCGCGTATATCTGCTTCTGACTGTCGGAGAGTGCCGAGAACGCCGCGTTCATATTGCTCTGCTTTTCGAGATATCGCTGTATGTTCATCGCCACGCCGTCGAAAGCGCGCTTGCTGTCGGCATTGCGGAGCTTCTCTTCGCTGAGCTCGGAGAATTCTTTGAGCACGCCCGATTCGTATTCGAGCTTTTTCATCTGCGCCTCGCGCTCGGCGTGCGCCCGGCTTGATGCCTGCGCCGCCTTTTTGATTACCCAGAGAGTAAAAATAACAGCCGCTATGAGCGCGATTCCAAGATACCAGTATTGTCTGAGTGCTTCAGCCATTGTCTTTCTCTCCCTGCAAAAGTTTATATATGTCGCCCTTCTTGTGTCCGCTGAGCTTCGCCGCTTTTTTCGCGGCTTCCGAGGCGGAGTCGCCCGATGCTATGAATTTTTTCGCTTCTTCGACCGCCTGCTCGACGGTCATCTGCTCTTTTTCCTCGGGCTTCGCGCCTGCGATGATGAGCACTATTTCGCCTTTGAGCCCGCCGTCCGCGTATTTCTCGGCGGCGGCGCAGAGCGTCGTGCGGATAACCTCTTCATGAATTTTGGTTATCTCGCGGACGATTGCAATTTCCCTGTCGCCGAGTGCGGCGGCGAGGTCGCGGAGCGTTGCGCCTATCTTGTGCGGAGCTTCGTAGAATATCATCGTGCGCGGCTCTTTAACTATGCTCTGTATGTGCTCGGTGCGGCTCGCCTTGTTGACGCTCAGGAAACCCTCAAAAGTGAATCTTCCGGAGGGCATGCCGGATATTGCCATCGCCGTTGCGAATGCGGTCGGTCCTGGCACGGATTCGACTTTTATCCCGTGCTCGTGGCACATGCGCACCAAATCCTCGCCGGGGTCGGATATCGCGGGCATACCGCGTCCGTGACGAGCACGCAGCTCTCGCCGTTCATCAGCCGCGCGACTATTCTCGGGCTCATCTCGAATCTGTTGTGCTCGTGATAGCTTATCATCGGCTTCTTTATCCCGAATGAATTGAGGAGCTTCAGTGTCACTCTGGTGTCCTCCGCGGCGATGAAATCGCAGTTTTCAAACGCATCTATCGCGCGGGGAGAGAGGTCGCCCAGATTGCCTATCGGCGTGCCGACAACATAAAGTACAGCGCTCATTTACCAGTCTTGTTCCTTTCAGGGTCGTTATTTTCACGCTCGCGCTCGTAGTCCGAGTAGAGCGTTTTCATGTATTCCGAATATTCGTCCCCGTCATATATATTGAGCTGGGGCTCGACCGTCATGCCCGGCTTCCCGCCGCGCTTTCCCTCGACGAGAACGAGCCACGGGGCGCATCCGTCGCGCTTTGAAACGGTTCTGAGCCTCTTCGGTTCAATTCCCGCGGCGCTCATTTTGCACATCAGCTCGCAGAGCCTCTCCGGGCGCAGACACACGCAGAGCCTGCCGCCAAATTTCAAAAGCCACGCGGCGGCTTCGCACATATCATCGAGCGAGCAGCACAGCCCATGCCGCGCCCGCGCCGCAAATTCATCCGCGCTGACTATTCCCGCGCCCTCGGCTTTGTAGGGCGGATTCATTGTCACAACATCAAATTCACCCGCGGGGAGAAATTCGCGCACATTTCGTAAATCTTTGTTATATACCTCAAGACGGCCGCCGAGAGAATTTATCCCGGCAGCCTTGTTCATCTGTTTGCAGCCCTGCTCGCTTATTTCAATGGCGGCAACAGGTCTGTTCATATTCTTTTTGAGCCACAGCAATGGGATTATCCCGCAGCCGCTGCCCATGTCGCAGCAGCGGTTGGATTCCTTAACTGCCGCAAAGTCGGCGAGCAGAAGAGCGTCGGTCCCGAATCCGTGTTCCTTCGAAATGACTGCGGTTATGCCCGAGCCGAGGTTTTCGAGCTTGAATTTGTCCATCAAATGTCCTTATTTGGATTTTCTTTCGATATACTGATTGACCTTGTAAAAAATTTTCTGCCTCTCCACAGGGGAGCAAAGGCGAAGGTTGAGTATCAGCTGCTTTTCATCGGGTCTTAAAAAGATGCTCTCAACGTGGAGCTCGCGGCTTGCGTTTTTGATAACATCAAGCGCGCCGTCATCGCGTTCGCCGATAAGCTCTGCAACGGATACGTTGAAAATTTTCGAGAGCTTGTTGAGCGTGTCGAGATTCGGCACGCGGCCTTTTTCGTAGTAGGTGTAGGTCGAACGGTCGAGGTTGAGCGCTCGGCGACTTCCCCCTGAGTCAAACCGTTGAGCGTTCTGAATGTCTTGAGCCTGTTTCCAAATTCGAGATTCTGGTTGGGCATATCTTTGTCCTCCGTCCCCATCGGCTCTAAGCCGATGCTTTATACAATACAATTTTAAAATATCTGAAGAAAAAAGTCTATAGTAAATATAAAACTTTTTCCGAAAATTTAAAGAAAAGTCAATTTTTTATAAAGACAAAAGCCACACATTTTTATGTTATGTCGGAAAACGGCTTGTGACAGCCGAAAAAGACACTAAAAAGACATATTGTAAAACACGGGTGCGCTATGATATAATAATAAATATTATGTCCCGAAACCTGGACTTTGAGAGAAAGTGTGTGGAAACCTTGGCAGAAAAAAACATCTTTGAAAAGACAAAATATTTCATCGTCGACATGGATGGAACGTTCTATCTCGACGGAAACATCATCCCCGGCGCGGACGGATTTTTGAAAAAAGTCCGCGAGAGCGGGAGAGACTTCTATTTCTTCACGAACAACTCGTCGAACAATGTCGGCTCGTGCAGGGATAAGCTCGCGAAGATGGGCTTCCCAGTTGACGAAAAGCGCGTCATAATCTCGTCCCATGTCACTGTAGACTTCCTCAAGCGACACCGCCCCGGCAAGAGCGTCTATCTTCTCGGCAACGAGCGCCTGACCGGCGACTTTGAAGCGGCGGGCATCAACCTTGTTAAAAAAGACCCCGATATAGTCGTGCTCGGCTTTGATACTACGCTGACTTATCAGAAGCTCTGGGACGCCGCGAAGTATATCGCAAACGGCGCGGAGTATATAGCGACCCACCCCGATCTCAACTGCCCGACTGCGGACGCTTTATGCCCGACACGGGCTCAATGATCGAGCTCTTCGCCGCATCGACCGGAAAACGCCCGCTTGTTATGGGCAAGCCCATGACCGCAACTGTAGATTATATAACCCATATGCTCTCCTGCTCGCGCGATGAGATTGCTTTTATCGGCGACCGTCTGGCGACGGATATCGCGATAGGCGCCAGCCACGGCATACCGAGCGTGCTTGTGCTCAGCGGCGTGACTACGAGAGAGGAATACGAAAATTCGGATATTAAAGCGAGCGTCGTGGTCGACAGCATGAAAGACCTCGCCGAATATCTTTGATATAAATTAATCGTCGGTTCGAGACCTTCCCGACAGGCATTGTGCCCGATGCCGAACAAAACTAAAGGCGCTGCATGGCAGCAAAAAGGAGCAGAAAAATGAAAAACAAAAAACTTTCCGTCCGATTCCTGACGGAGAGCGCGGTCATTGCCGCGCTCTATGCGGCGGCGACATATCTCAGCGCCGCGTTCTCACTCGCTTACGGCCCGGTGCAGTTCAGGCTCTCCGAAGCCCTGACCGTGCTCTCGACTCTCACCCCCGCTGCGATACCGGGGCTGACGATAGGCTGTATCATAGGCAATATTTCGAGCCCGATGGGCATATGGGATGTGCTCTTCGGCTCGGCGGCGACTCTTCTCGGCGCAGTGACCGGGCGTATGCTCAGAAATGTGCAGATAAAAAACTCCCGGTGCTCTCGTCGCTTATGCCGGTTATATTCAACGCCGTCATAGTCGGACTTGAGATAGTGATGCTGACCCCGGTCGAGGGCGGCAAGCTCACAGCATTCGCGATATCCGCTCTGGAAGTCGGAGCGGGTGAACTTGTAGTCTGCCTCGTGCTCGGACTGCCGCTCTATTCGGCACTCAGGCATACGAAGCTTTTCAAGTAACTTTCAGCTGCGGCTGTTGTTATATCGCGATTCCCTTATATGACCGAAAGGGGAGACAACAATGAAAAAAGAAAGAAGAACTTTTTCCGAATGGTTCAAAGACATTGCGGGAATCGAGGGCAATTTGAAAGATACCCTCAAGCCTGCCGTGGGCTATACCTCGGGAAACATCATGCTCGGCGGAGCGGGCTATCCGATCAGTATGTATCATCAGCAGTATCTGACCTATGTCGAGGGGCTGAGCACCAAGCAGGCGGGTTTCATTTCGCTCATCGGCGGAATGTGGGATGCAATAACCGACCCGATAATGGGTATTATCAGCGACCACACCCGCGCAAAGTCAGGACGCCACAGGAGATATCTGCTAATAGCGGTCATCCCGTTCATGATAGCTTATATCATGAAGTGGACCTCATTCGGAATATCGGATACCGGCAACACGCGCAATATTATGCTCTGGTACATCGCAGGAACGCTGCTCTACAGCACTGCGTTCACCATAGCGAGCGTGCCGCATACCTCAATGCTGCCGATGGTCGCGCCGAAATATTTCCAGCGAACGCAGTTCTTATTTATTGAATATCTGATGAACTCCGTCGGACAGGTGACTTCGTTTATACTCACCGCGCTCATATTGAGCGAGTTCGATGTCGGAACGGCGCTCGGCAGTCTGCCGAATCCCTCGCACGCGGATACGAACAAATATATGCTCATCGGCTTTATCCTCGCCGTGTTCTTCGCGTGGCCGCTCGTCTATTGCTATTTCCATACGAGCGAGCCGTCCTCAAAGGATATGCCGAAGATGCCGATAAACATAAAGTTCATCGTCAGTCAGTATGTAAAAGTCTCAAAAACCGCGCGTTCAGGCAGTATTTTCTTATAAGCCTCTGCTTTATGATGTGCCGCGGATTCTACAGCATCACCGACCAGTACTTCATGGTCAGCGTTGCCGATAAATACAGCCTGTTCATATCCATGACTATAGTCTCGGGTATCTCTGAATTCATGGGTACGCCCATAAACTATATGCTCATCAAGAAGTTCGGCAAGCAGTCGTGCGGAAAAATTCTCGGTCCGCTTATGGTTGTCGGTCTGTTCATCACTTCATTTATAACGCCGAACACGCCGTCGATTATTTCAACGATAATTATCGTCATATCTTCGATATGCTACAACTTCGGCTTCTCAGGCCCCGATTTCTTCATTGTCAATATCCAGCCCGACGTCACCGATGTTGACGAGATGATAACGGGCGAGCGCCGCGAGGGCACGATATCAACTTTCTATACGCTGTTCCGCAAGATGATAAACAGCTTCATGGCGTATATCGTCGCGCGTCGATAGATGCGTTCGGTTATAACCCGAAGATAACCGCGCCGTCAATGCAGTCCGCGCGCACTATCTGGGGACTGCGCCTGAACTTCTCTATTCTGCCGACAATATTCGCGATAATAACCCTCATCACCGTCTGGCGCTACACCATGACAAAGCGCGACCACGAGCAGATAAAAGCTCTCATCAAGCAAAAGCACGAGCAGGGCGAGATTCATATCGACGATGAAGAAAAGAAACGTCTTGAAGTCATCGCCGGGCAGAAGTGGGAAGATATGTGGATATCCAAGCCCGATGCGTCGCGTCTTATGACGGAGGTCTGATTATGCTTGAAAAGCCGAACTATAAATTCAATAAAAATATGCCGATGCCCGACAGATTCATAAACGGTCAGGCTCTCGGCATGGTCAGCCGGCTTCGTTACGGGCTTTTTCCGATGTCGTATAACGGCTGTGAGATAATCGCGGTCTATAACTATATGCGCCTGCACGGCGTGAAAACGAACATGGCGGATCTCGCGCTCGAGATATACCCCAAAGGCTCGGTGCTTATGGGACTGTTCGGCTCGAATCCGTATATGCTCAGGCACTATTTCCAAAAGCGCGGTATGTCCGAGCACGGCATAACGGACTATGAGCGATTCAAGCGCGAGTTCCCGAAAGCCGGCTCGGCGATAATCTCGTTCTGGACGAAGCGGCCGCTTCTGTCGTCGCTGCACACGGTGGCGGTCGAGAGCATGGAAACCGGCGGAGTCAGAGTGTATAACTACAGCAACAGCCGCCCCGATCCGCGCGAGCTGTCCGGATTCGATGACTTCGTCAAGAAGAGTTCGCATTTTATTATCGGGTATATAAAATAAGCGGACTGCCGCAAGATAAAAATTAAATAAAAATCGGACGCAGTATTTTTGCTGCGTCCGATTGCCTTTTATGCAGATTCTTTGCTGTATTTCTTGCCTCTGAGCCATATCGCGGAAAGCTCGACGAATCTCGCGAGCGGGTATGAGCGCATGAGCATGACACGCGCCTGCATCTGCTTTGATATTCCGCAGTAGCCGTGCTTTGATACCAGCTCACGCATCATATGAGCGATGCGCGCGGCGTTGCGCCTGTCTCCTGCGCGCATATATTTTACATACAGCGTATGCAGAGCCGCTATCTTCTTTTTGTGCGCAAGCTTGAAAGCTCCGGGTCACCCGCCACTATCGGGTCGGATTCTATCTTTGACATGACATTTATAGGCGCTTCGGAAACATACGAGCCTGACAGTACCATCCCGTTGAAATTCTGGAAATAGTGATATTTCGCATCGGCTATGCGGACATAGCCTTTTGCCTTCCTCGCCATACGAAAACTGAACTCATCGTCCTCGCAGAAATCGCAGCTCTCGTCAAATCTCAAATTTTCAAAAAGACTTTTTTTGAACAGCTTGCCACACGCGGCGTTGGCATCGATGCCGCCCTCAAGCATCCATTTTATCAGAGAGCGCGTGTCGCAGATATCAATCTGCGCAGAAGCTCTGCTTTTTTCCGTGCCGTTCGGATAGTTAAAATAGGTGCAGCAGCCTGTGACATCCGTATCTTTTCGCAGAGCGGTTTTCAACAGCACTTCCAAAGTATCGCTGTCTATCCAATCATCACTGTCAACAAAAAACAAATACTCGCCGTGACTTCCGTCTATTCCGGCATTGCGTGCCGAGGAAAGGCCTCCGTTTGCCTTGCTGATGACGGAGACCCTTGAATCGGCTTGCTCATAGCTGCGGCAGATATCCTCCGAACGGTCGGTAGAGCCGTCATTGACAAGGATGACCTCAATATTTTCGTATGTCTGTGCAAGAATGCTGTCAACGCATTTGCGCAGTGTCGTCTCTCTGTTATAAACAGGTATTACAACACTGATAAGCTTATCCATTCTCGATCATTCCCCTCTTACAGATAATCCCACGAGCTCACTTCATTATATAATGCCTCAGCACAATTTTCAAGAGGATAATAAAAGTTTTTCATGCGCTCGGCATATATCGATTCCGGCTCAAAGCCGTTTTCCGCGGCTTTTTTTATTTCCTCCACCGCGCCGTCCGGGTCGAGGACGAGCGAACCGAAGGCTTTTTCAAACGGGAGATCCAGCTCGCGGTAGTGGTTCATGCCCGCCTTGAACTGGCCGTAGTCGGGCACAAAATAGAGCACCGGGCGGCAGAGATAAGCGAAGTCGAACACGAAAGATGAGAAGTCCGTTATGAACATCTTGTAGTCCTCAATGTCAACATGCGCGCCCGCCATGACGACGCGCGGACTCTTGATATCAAACAGTCCTTCGGCGTCCGCGATTATCGGGTGGAGCTTGACATCGAGATAGGTGTCCGTCTTTTCGAGCAGCTCATGCAGCTCCTCACTCTCAAGAAAACGTGAGAAATTCCTGAAATAGTCGGAGCTTTTGAGCTTCGAGTCTATCAGCTCCCACTTCGAGGAGTTTATCTCCTGAGTCAGGTATTTGCGCCACGACGGGGCGAAGAGAATCCTGTTCTTTGCCTTTTTGCTTCTGTCGATATGGTCGTATCGCGCCATGCCGGTCGGGATGAGATTGTCCTCCGGGTAGTGATAGTTCGTCATGTAATTCTGCTTTTCAAACGGAGCGGAAATAACGATTTTATCCGCGCGGCAGCGCTCGACCGAATTCTGCGAACGCAGTGAGGCGTGGAGCACTCCATGCTGGAGATAGACAGTTTTGAAATCGAGCAGATCGGCATAGGGCACTTCGCCCGCCGCCGAGCCGAACGGCGAAACGGGGGTCACGCCATAGAACGCCGTGAATATCACTCGCGCCGAGAGATAGAGCAGTTTGTGCTTCTCCGAGCCGAATTTCACGAGATGCTCCTGTTCATCTTTTGTGAACAGCTCGTCGATATTCTTGTATTCGCGGCTGTAGATATAGTAGCGTTCAACGCCGTCGCTGTGCTTTATGTCATTCTTGAACTGGTAATAGCCGTTGTCGAAATCTACCGTGTGAAGGTCATAGTAGAGCTCGACTTTGTGCGCTCTGCGGTATTCAATGGCGGCATTGCGCAGCTTTTTGACATTGCCCTTGAAATTCTTGCTCTGCTCGCGCTCGGCACGGTACTTCTCATTTTCGTCAACGCTTCTGCTGACGAGTGTCCTGCCGTTCAGAGTGAACATCACGCCGTTTCGGACATACATGCGTATTTTGCGGCTGAACACGGCGGTCGGCTCGGCGAGAAGATTCGTCGGATATTCTTTGCCGCGTATGCTTATAAAGAACTTTATCTCGTGTCTGCCGTCTGCGGGGAATTCGCAGAAGAACGCCGGGAAATCGACAACGTTGACTGCGGAATCCTGCGCGCTGAAAACGGAAGTGAAAGTTTCGAGCTCGCGTTTTTCGCCGTCTACAGAAGCTATTACTTTCCACTCGCCGCGCCCGAGATGCGAGAACACGGGGGATTTTACAAACGAGAGCAGTCTCGCCTTTCCGTTTTCGACGAATATTTTTCTCATCATCAGCGGGAACGAGGACGCCGAAAAAATCTTTCTTCCGTCCGCCGCAATGCTGAGCTTTCCGTCATCTGCTATTACTGTCGGATGGCAGTTCGGCTTGCGCGAGAGCCAGTAGTGGATATGATATTCATTGACGGACGGGTGCAATATTATAGTGTCCTCGTCCATTTGCTTGAGCAGCGCATCGATGCGCCTGTTCGCGCGCGCGAACTCCTCGGGCGAATAGTGATAGGGCAGGAGCTTGTCCTCCTTGAGCTTCCAGCGCAGGTCGTTGAAAACTATGCCCTGGAAATACGGCGGAACTCTGCCGCTAAAAGAATCGAACAGCTCCTCGTAGAAAGCCATGGAGGTTTCAAATATATAATAGGGCGAGAAAACGGTTGAAACAATGCTGTTCTCGTTGCCGCGATTATATCTGTATTCACCCTTTTGGCAAAAGCCTATTTTCATCTTGCGGCGCAGGATATCGCAGCAGTATTTCTCGTCCTCGTGCCTGAAATTCGGCGACTCGTCGAAGAAAATGCCGTTATTTTTATCATTCTTGACGCAGATATTGACATTCGTCTGCGTGATGAATCTGTTTTTGGGGTCGTCTAAATCGTACACGCCCGTGTGGGTCAGCGTGCGGTATCTGAAATGATAGACCGGCGGCGCATTTTTGAAATACTGCGTGATGCGGTAGGTGACTAAATCCACCTCGTCATAGACCGTGTCGAAATAGTCAACGACGCTCTTGACCGTATCGGGAGCTAAAGTGTCGTCGGAATCGAGAAAGAAGATATACTTGCCCTGCGCATGGCGCAGACCGAAGTTTCTTGTCTTTGAAAGTCCTTCGTTCTCCTTTGAATAGAAATGGATATTCTCATATTCATCAGCCAACGGAGGCAGATATCCGCGCTGCCGTCCCGGCTTCCGTCGTTTATCAGGAGTATCTCCATATTCCCGAACGGCTCAGTCTGCTCTTTGAGCGAGTTTATGCAGCCGTCGAGATATTTTTCGACATTGTAGACGGGAATGAGTATCGTGGCTCTGAATGGAAAATCAGACATTCAGGTCACCCCCGGCGAGTTTTGAGCAGACTTTGCAGCCGAGCTTCTTCGCCGCTCCGCCCACTCGGTAGAGCTTGAAATAGAGCCACGCGGCGATGCAGCGGCGCAGCGTGCCGAAGCTGAGCTTGCCGCCGTAAAAATCGCGCACGACATCGTCGGCGAGGATAGCAGAGTCACTTCTTTGTACATGGCGTTCGTGCCCGCCGAGACGAACTCTCCGGCGCGGAAGCCTCTTTTAACAGAGCGGAATCAATGCTGAAAGCCGCGAGGGCATATGCGCTGTAAGCTTCGTTTTCAAAGAACGGCTTTGCCGCAGTTGAAAACGCATCGAATTCGGTTTCTTTTCCTGCCTTGTTAAGCCCGCAGTAAGCCGAGAGCAGAAGCGTCAGAGCGGAGAGCCCGCCTTTAATTGAAACACTCTTTGCAATGATATCAAAGCTTTCGACGTTCCAATCTATCGGCTTCGTGCCGTAGAGAAGCACTTCGTGTATGGGCTCGAAACTATCATATGCGGCATACTGCGCGGCAAACGCGGCGAAGCCGCCGGGCTTGCGGATAAAAGCTTTATTCCGTGCTCGCTTATAACAGCCGAGCGCATTATAAAATTCACGCCGACTGCGGGCGAGAACGCCTCGTGGGCAGAAAATCCGTCGCGGTAGAGCTTGCGCGGCGAATTTTTCTCTTCAGCAGCAGCGTTAAAAACGACCGCCTTATCTTCGAGCAGCTCGACAAATCCGGGCGAAAAAGTAGTCCCGGCATCGGCGAACATGACGAGCGGGGCATCGGGCGAAGCGAGGACGGAATTGATATCCTCGATTGAACAGGGCGCAAAGTCTATCCTGCTGTTCTCCGCCGCTGTCGTGAATTTTTTGATATCCGCATTTTCTGCGCAGATTACAAGGCGCACGCCGCTGCGGGTTATGAGCGAATAGGCGAGATTTTCCGCCGCGCCCGAATCGCCCGTGCAAATGACGCAAAGTTTGAAATTATATTCCATAAAAGTTTCTCCGATTGCAAAGCGCCCCCGCAGAGAGTGACCTGTGCGGAGGCAGCTTATTTATTTTGTTATGCTGTCAGTGCGGCGAAGGCAACAGTGCCCGCCATGAGAAGAATATTCAATGCATATCTCTCGAGGAACGCGCCCGCTATAATAAGAACGGTCGGGATGAAGAGAACGATCTTCACGAACAGGTTCGCTCCGTCCTTGCCGTAGAGCGCGTGCCACAGACCGATTGCATCCTCCATAAGCGGATACTGGTTCGCGCACAGCGAGAAGCCGAGATAGAACAGGATGCAATAGACAATAAACATGAGCATCGTGCTCGAATCGGTGGGGACCTTGAAGAAGAACAGACCCGCAAAGCCCATATAGAGCATGGGCGTGCCGATTATCGCGGTGAACAGACCGGGCAGGAGGCAATAGAAGAAAATCTTCGCCTTGCTGCCGATCGCGTCATGCTCGACGTGGCCGCAGCCGTCGGTGAATCTGAGATACTTTGTATCCTCAACGGGGATACTGAACGCTCTTGCGATAAGATGCTCAAAGAAAGCCTTTATATATGCACCCGGGAAGGTGAGCACCTTGCCGATGAAATAGATAACAGTTGAAATCATGAGATGACACCTCCGTCAGTGATGAAGACCTGTTCGACGGTCTTTTTGCCTGCAAGGCAGTCCGTGACGACCGTGCTTATCTCGTAGTTGTAGGTCTTGAGATAATCCTGAAGCGTCTTGTAGGTATCATCGTCCTTTGCAAGTCCCGCTGCAAGAGCCGCGGTGTTGATTATATCGAGCGTCAGGTCGCCGTAGTTCATGGAGAACTGATATGCGTTCTTTCCGCACTCGTTAGCCTTTGCGTAGTCGCCCTTGAGCATATAGCGATAGCCTCGTTGCGGTAGATATCGGAATCGCCGCCGGATGCCTCGATGCCCTCTTCGCAGATCTTATCGCCGCGTCGTATTTGCCGGTGTACCAATAGAGGTTGGCGCGCAGGCTGTATGATGTGTAATCGCCGCTTGCGACTCCTGCCGCATTTTCGGCAGTGTCGAGCAGGTCGCAGACCTTCTCGGCGCCGTCGGCGTCGCCCTGTGCGAGCAGAGCCATGACCTTCTGCTCATAGGCGGAGGAGTAGTTGCGGTTCTTTGCAATCATCTTGTCGGCGTATTCAACGGACTTCGCATAGTCGCCCGAGCGATAGTAGTAATCCGCAATTGTCGGACCGTAGATCATGAGACCGCGGGATATTCCTTTTCCATCTTCAGGAGGAACTCGAGCTGGGTGTCGATGCTCTTGTCCGCCATCATCGCGATATAGCACTTGTAGTATTCGATATACTGATCCTCAATTCCGTCCTGACCCTTGAGAGCGTCAAGCTTCTTGATAAGATCGTCGTAGGGGATATCCTTCGCTTCGGCGTTGACATAGTTCTGGAGAATCGAATATGCCTGCTCCTGCGTGGTGTTGTAGCCGTTATATGCCTTGACGAACTTGCGCATACCGAGCAGCCTCAGGTCGGATTTCACTGCGTCCTCGCCGAGAGTGTTCACAACATATCCGCCCGCGTCTATCTCGGTGTAGCCTTTTGCATAGATCTTCGCGGTCATCGCGGTCTCGCCGTAGCCGAGGGTGAATATCGTCTGATTGCCGAGGGTCTTCGACAGATTCGAGATAAAGTCGCTGTCGTTGAGAGAGGCGTTTGCCTCGCTCGCCTGGGACACCTTGTTGAGCGCGGCGTTGACATAGCCCTGGTTCAAGAGTGAGTCCGCCTCAAGCAGACCGACCATCTGCGTGGCGTTTGCGCCCAGGAGCATCAGCGCGAACAGCGAAACTATCACGCAGAGCACCGCGGCAACCACGGAACCGCCCTTTATCTTCGTCTTCATCATCTTGGTACGGCAGTCCTCGCAGTAATAGCTGCCCTCTTCGCGCGCCTTCTTCTGGCAAAGGCTGCAAAGCGTTCTGTCATACTCAAAGTTTTTTTCTTCCTTTTCGGCAGCCTCGTTCTCTTCGAGCGGCTGCAGGTTTTCTTTATCTGACAAACCGATACCTCCTTGTCCGGTAGCATTACCTCTTCATTCTATCAGCTTTCTTATAAAAATTCAAATAAAATCAGACTTTGTTTACAAAAAACTCATAAAAAAACACCAAAGCTTAAATTACCGGCGCATCATATGCAAATATTGGCGCAAAATATCTTGTCATATCAATAAAAAATCTGTATAATCAACCTGCATATAAATAAGCGAAAGGAAGCAGAATATGCTTGAACTGAAAAATGTCTCCTTCTCGGTCGGCAGTGCGGACGACGAGCTTGAGATAATCGACGATATCAGCCTCACATTTGACGACGGCAAGTTCGTTGTCATAACAGGACCGAACGGCGGAGGAAAATCCACGCTCGCAAAGCTCATTATGGGCATCGAGCAGCCGACTGCGGGACAGATAATCTATAACGGAACGGATATAACTCATATGAGCATCACCGAGCGCGCGAAGCTCGGCATCGGCTACGCCTTTCAGCAGCCGCCGCGTTTCAAAGGGCTCACGGTGCACAGGCTTCTGAGCCTCGCCCATGGCAGCGAGCTGCCCGAGGACGCCTGCTGCGCGTATCTGACGAGCGTCGGGCTCTGCTCGCGTGAATATCTCAACCGCGAGGTTGACGCGTCTCTCTCGGGCGGCGAAGTCAAGCGCGTTGAGATCGCCACGCTCATGGCGAGGAATGTAGACCTTGCGATATTCGATGAGCCGGAGGCGGGAATTGACCTGTGGAGCTTCGCAATGCTTGTCGAGAGCTTCCGCTCGATGTGCAAGAACAGATATGAAACAGTGATAGTAATTTCGCATCAGGAGCGCATAATGCAGCTCGCCGACGAGATGATAGTCGTCGAAAAGGGCAAGATTCGCACGCGCGGCACAAAGGAAGAGATTCTCCCGCAGCTGCTCGGCGAGCTTGATGAGGCTGCGACTTCAACAGAAAGGACGGTGAATGATATGCCGGATCTGCTCAAAAAAGTCGATATGTCGCTGCTGCACACGATAGCGGACATGGATTCAATGCCGACGGGTGCGTTCAACATCAGAAAGAACGGTCAGGGCATCGCGAGACAGTCGAGCGAAAATATAACAATAGAGCCCAAAAAAGGTAACCCGGGCATAGACATATATATAAAGCCGTTCACAAAGGGCGAAGAGGTGCATATCCCCGTTATCATCACCGAGACCGGAATAAACGACAAGGTATATAACGATTTTTATGTCGGCGAGGGCGCGGATGTGCTGATAGTCGCGGGCTGCGGCATACACAACTGCGGCGGCGAAAAGACCGAGCATGACGGCATCCACCGCTTCTTTATCGGCAAGAACGCAAAAGTAAAATATGTCGAGAAGCACTACGGCGAGGGCGAGGGCACGGGCGAGAGAATACTCAATCCCGTTACCGAAGTGACCATGGAGGAGGGCTCTTACTGCGAGATGGAGATGATTCAGCTCGCGGGCGTCGACTCTACTCTGCGCGAGACCGAGGCGCTCTCGACGCGAACGCCAAGATAGTCATCACCGAACGCCTGCTCACCCATGGCAGCCAGAAAGCCCGTTCAAATATGACCGTGAACTTAAACGGCAGGGATTCGAGCGCGCAGATAGTCTCCCGCTCCGTCGCGAGGGATCACTCCGAGCAGGTGTTCTATCCCAGAGCGGTAGGCAACACGGCGTGCCGCGCCCATGTCCAGTGCGACTCGATAATCATGGACAAGGCGAAGATACGCTCCATCCCGGAGATAACCGCCAACGACGCCGACGCGCAGATAGTCCACGAGGCGGCTATCGGGCGCATAAACAACGACCAGCTCTTAAAGCTCATGACTTTTGGACTGACAGAAGAGGAATCTGAAGAGGTCATAGTCAGCGGCTTCCTGAAATAAATAGATAAAAATATATTTTTATGCAATAAGTTTAAAAAACTATTTGCAAATCAGAACAGATATGTTACAATTACACTGTTTAAGACCGCGCACATGACGAACCGGCCGCGCGGCATTTAAGGAGGTTATAACCAAACATGGAAAAAGCGAAGCAGTATTTCTGTGCTAAGCCCAACGGCAAGCTGCACTATCCGCACACGATACTCACGGGATTCGGTTTCCTTGCGTCGTCTATCGCATGGGCAATCTACGATCCTACATAACCAAGATACTCAACCACCTGCTCAATAACAGCGCCACGATAACCTCGTGGTCGGCAAAGCTCAACGCCGCGTTCCCGGCTCTCGCCGAGTTCGCCGCGGCAAACGGCGAGAATGTTACAACCGCCGCCGGCGGCATAACGCTTGTCCCGCTGTTCATCGGTATTATCATGACGTTTGATAATATTTTCGGCGTCATCTTCCAGCGACCTTCGGCAAGCTTTCCGATAACACCCATTCCCGTTTCGGCAAGCGCCGTCCGTATGTTATCTTCGGCGCGCCTATCTCGGCTATCCTCTTTGCGATAATTCCGATAGTCGCGATAAAAGTCGGTTCGCTTCCGCTGACGATGCTCTTCATCATTCTCTTCGTCTTCGTCATGTCGCTCTGGAGAGCTCCCGTCGTCGCGCTCATGCCCGACCTGACCCCCAGCGACATCCGCTCCGAAGGCAACGCCGTCATCAACCTCATGGGCGGCATCGGCGGCGCGCTCGGCCTGTTCGCCGGCACTATCGTCACCGCTATCTACTGCGCATCCACGGGAATCTCCTCGAAGTCCCCTGAGTTCAACGAGCTCAACACCTTCCCCTACGTTTTCCTGCTCGGCGCCGCCGTTATGGTAATCGGTATGCTCGTCATACTCTTCTTTGTCAAGGAGCCCGACAGCCGTATTAAGGTTCAGGGCGAGATGAACCAGGCAGCTGACGCAGAGGCAAGACGCAAGGCTGAAAAAGAGGCCGCAAAGGCTGAAAAAGAAGCAAGAAAGAAAGAGAAGCTCACCTCCGGCGAGAAAAGAAGCCTTATCTTCATGCTCATGGGTCTGTTCTTCCTCTTCTGCGGCACGAACGCCATCTCCACCTTCTTCGCGCTGTTTGCGGATGAGATTCTTCATAAGACCGCCGCTCAGGCAACCATCATGACCACCGCCTTTGCCGCCGCCTCCGCAGTCGCCGCCATCCCCGCGGGTTGGCTCGGCAAGAAGTTCGGCCGCAAAAAGACCATACTCGGCGGACTTGCCATATTCATCGTCGCATTCGGCGCATATCTGCTCACCGAGATACTTCACATCAACGCACTCAGCGGCGCTCTTATCTGGGTAGCTCTTGTCGTGGGCGGCGCGGCGAATATGTTCATCACCGTCAACACCCTGCCTCTCGTGCTCGAGATAGGCGGTATCGACAAGTCGGCACATTCACCGGCTATTACTACACCGCAACCTTCTCCGCACAGATAGCTACCCCGATAATCTACGGTATCGTCCGTATGCTTACCGGCACATATATGTCCCTGTTCTACTATTGCCCGATAGCCTTTATCCTCTCGACCTCTGCATCCTCGTCGTCCGCCACGGCGAAGCGATCCCCGACGAGATAGTCGAAAAGATCAAGGAAGAGAACGAGGACTGATAAAAAGTCCTGTACAAAGCCCCGCCATAATCGGCGGGGCTTTTTCAGCACAAAAAATTTCAAAAAGTTCTTTATTCTCCGGGATTTCTATTGTATAATAAAATCAGAAGTATGCAAAGCGACGAAGAAAGGACCATGGTTATGGAGAAAAACAAAGTCAAACTGACCATTTGCGGGGCGGAATATATCATCGGTTCGGATGAGGACAGCAAGTATATGATCGAACTCGGCGACGAGGTCGATGAGAAAATATCCACGATTCTCAAGCAGAATCCGAGAATTTCCGTAACTCAGGCGGCTGTTCTCGCGGCACTTGAATTTGCTGATTCGGAGAAAAAAGCCGTCGTTTCGGCGGAAAATCTGCGCTCGAAGATACAGGAGTATCTCGAGGATTCGGCGCGCGCCAAGACCGACCGCGAGATAGCCATGCGCGAGGCGGACAGGCTTGCAAAAGAGCTCGCCGCATACAAGAAGAAGCACAGCTCGCATGATGAATAAGCCGGAGATACTTGCGCCTGCGGGCTCGTTTGATTCGCTGACCGCGGCTGTGCGCTGCGGAGCCGACGCGTATACCTCGGCGGACGGGAGTTGAACGCGCGCCGCAACGCCGCAAATTTCAGCGATGAAGAACTCGCGCAGGCGGTCGAATACTGCCACGCGCGCGGGGTCAAGGTATATATCACGCTCAACACCCTTGTGCGTGACGATGAGATGGAAACGGCGATGAACGCCGTCAGGTGCGCCTGCGATGTCAAAGCAGACGCACTTATTTTACAGGATATCGGGCTCACTTCGCTCATTCGCAGGGCGGCTCCCGATATGCCTCTGCACGCCTCGACTCAGACTTCCGTGCAGACCATCGACGGAATAAAAATGCTCGCGGACATGGGCTTTTGCCGCGCAGTGCTGCCGAGGGAGCTCTCGAGAAAAGAGATAGAAAAATAGCCGCGCAGTCGCCGATAGAGCTCGAGATGTTCGTCCACGGCGCGCTGTGCATGTGCCTTTCGGGTCAGTGCCAACTCAGCGCGGTGCTCGGCTCTCGCTCGGGCAACAGGGATTATGCGCCCAGCCGTGCAGGCTCCCGTTTGCCGCCGCCGGCGGCACGGGGCACGACCTGAGCCTTAAAGATATGTCTTTGATAGAATACCTGCCGGAGCTCGCGCAAATGGGCGTTCTCTCGTTCAAAATAGAGGGACGCATGAAGCGGCCGGAATACGTTGCCGCCGCGGTGACCGCCTGCAAAAAGAGTCTCGCGGGCGAAAGCGCCGCCGAATACGAGCGCACGCTCGGCGCGATATTCTCCCGCTCCGGATTCACCTCCGGCTACTATGACGGCGCTCTCGGACGCGATATGTTCGGCGTGCGCCGCAAAGAGGATGTCACCGCCGCAAAGGATGTTCTCTCCCGCTTGCCGCACTCTACGACGGCGAACAGCCGCTGATAAGAGCCGGTATGCACCTGTCGGCGCAGGTCGGCGAAAAGGCGAGACTCGCGGTCAAGGCCGCAGGCAAGAGCGTCTTTGCGCAATCCGAAAACGCCGTGCAGAAAGCGCAGAACAGAGCGGTCGGAAGCGAAGAAATAGAAACCAGACTGCGCAAATGCGGCTCGACTCAGTTTTATGCCGGAGATGTCGGAATTGATATTGGAGACGACATATTTTTGAGCGCATCCGAGATAAACTCGCTTCGCAGAAAGGCTCTCGCGATGCTCGAAGAAAAGATTGCCGAGCGCTCTGAAATTCCGTTTTATCCGCAGGAATTTTCAATCAGACGCCGCCGTTCTCAAAACCGCGGCTATGTAATCAGAGTCAGAAATGTTTCGCAGATACCGTCCGATCTCTCGTATGTGCGCCGCGTGATACTGCCGATGGGCGTTGGCGAAGAGACCGTAAAGTACCTCAAAGATAAAAAGATACAGCCCGCAGTCGAAGTCCCCGCCGCGATATTCGGCGGCGACGATGCAGTTTACAATTCGCTCGTAAAAGCGCGCAAAAACGGAATATCCCTCGCCGCAGTCTGCTCTCTCGACGGCGCGGCGATAGCAAAAAAAGCGGGTATGAAGCTCTGCGCCCTGCCCGGCACAAATATATTCAACACATTCTCGCTCGACGATTCGCGCACCTCGGCTTCACGGATGCTATACTCAGCACCGAGCTGAAAATTGCCCAGTGCGCCTCGCTCGGCGGAAAACTGCCGCGCGGCGTGTTCGCTTACGGGCGTCTGCCGCTGATGCAGACGAGAAACTGCCCGGTCAAGAACGGCACGACCTGCGACAAATGCCGCAAGCACGGGTCTTTGACCGACAGGATGGGCGTGACATTCCCCGTCGAGTGCACGCCGTTTGCCTCAACCTTGCTCAACAGCGTGCCGATAGTCGAGAGCGACAAGCGCGAGCAGTTTGAGTTTGCCGACTTCTCGCTGCTGTGGTTCACGACCGAAACAAAAGAAGAATGTGAAAAAATACTCGAAAGCTACCGCAGGGGAGACGCTCCGCAGGGCGAATTTACGCGCGGACTTCTCTATCGCGGAGTTGAATAAAGGAGATAAAATATGCTCACTCTCAAGATGAAAAAAGTGCGCCCCGGCGCAATAATACCGAAGCGTGCGACCTCCGGCAGCGCAGGACTGGATCTTTGCGCCTGCACGGAAAACGAAGTTGTTCTCAAAGCCGGCGAGCGCACGGTCATACCGACAGGCATAGCAATCGCCATAGAAAACAACGAGACCGCTGCATTCGTCTATGCGCGCAGCGGTCTCGGGATAAAGCACGGTATTTCGCTCTCGAACGGAGTCGGAGTCATCGACAGCGACTACCGCGGCGAGATATGCGTGGGACTCATTAACACTTCGAGTGAGGATTATACTATACAGCCCGGCGAGAGAATAGCTCAGCTCGTGCTCGCGCCTGTCATTCCGGCTCAGCCCGTCGAAGTCGACAGCCTTGACGAGACGGAGCGCGGCGAGGGAGGATTCGGCTCAACCGGCAGATGAGTTTTTCTTTTTGTTGCGGAAGAATTTTATCACCCACCAGACTATCACGGCGGGGATACAGCAGACGATGACAAGCACTATCTTATCCATCGGGATATAGTCATATATGCCGTCGCCGAGGATAGTGAAAAGTATGACGCGCGGCATTATTCCGCCGAGCGATATCAGCGCGTATTTCCAATACGGCAGCTTCGTTGCGCCGAGGAAAAGGCTGACAAAATCGATCGGGAACACGGGCAGAAAGCGCACAAGAAAGAGCGCCGAAAGCTTCTTCCCGTCGCCGAGGGCGAGGACTTTGTCCCCCGCCTTGCTGCCCTTGAGCCGCTTTTCGACATATTCGCCGCCGAGAAACCAGCCGAGCAGATATGTGACGGTTATCTCGAGCGCGATGCCCGCGAGATTTATCGCAATTGCCGAGGCAGTCGGGAACGCCATGCCGACGGAAATATATATCATCGACGCGGGTATTATAAACAGCACGGATTTGACGGCAAACACGCCGATTATAACAGCCACCGCCGCGGCGGTGCTGCCCGCGCCGGCAACGAGGGCGCGCATATCGATTTTTGTCAGCTTGTCGTAGTTGACAACGGCGATAATCAAAAGCGCCGCCGCAACGGCACAGCGCAGAATAAGCATGAGCACATCGCGGTGCTCGTTAAAAAACTTCTTCAAATCGGTTCCCCTAACAAAAATTTCTATCCTATAGTATATCCGCAAAAATCAACTTTTGCAACCTCAATAAAAATTCCGAAACACTTTTATGAACAAACCGAAAACTTTATTACCTTTTTCGGCTTTTTTCTTTTAGATGTGGATTTTATTTTGAACCTGTGATAAACTATTTACTTAGATTTAAGATATTTTCGAAATGAAAGGAGCCGCACAAATGACGGTCAAAGATAAGGTTCAGCGAGCAGCAGCCGCAGCGGTTCTGTCCCGCATGATAAAATATGTCAGAAAGGACCCCGACACAAATCTTGTTAAGCTTGTTGACAGATCCGAGCGATTTGTCGGCAACATCTTCCCCGCGAAAAACTTCGACAGCTTCCGCGAGGGCGCGAAAGACCCCGAGAACGTCTGGCGTCAGCTGGCGCTCAAGCTTATAGATGAGATCGACGACAATGTTCTGATGAATATGATGCTCGCTCTCGGACTGGGCGCGGGAGTCAACGGCACAAAGACCGTTCGCGCAAACCGCGAAAAATATCACTGCAATATTCCGTGGGTCATTCTTCTCGACCCGACAAGCGCGTGCAACCGCAAGTGTAAGGGCTGCTGGAGCGCGGAATACGGCCACAAGCAGAGCCTCACTTTTGATGAGCTCAACAGCATTGTCAACCAGGGCGCCGCAATGGGCACCCATTTCTATATGTTCACCGGCGGCGAGCCGCTTCTGAGGAAGAAAGACCTCATCAAGCTCTGCGAGCTTCATCCGGACTGCGCGTTCCTCTCCTATACGAACGCCGACCTCGTCGACGAGGAGTTCTGCGAAGAGATGAAGCGAGTCGGAAATATCTCGCTCGCCATCAGCATCGAGGGCACGAAAGACAGCAATGACGCAAGACGCGGCGAGGGTAGCTATGACCATGTCATGAAGGCGATGGATCTGCTCAAGAGCAAGGGCTGCCTGTTCGGCATCTCCGTGTGCTACACCCGCGCGAATGTCGACGCAGTCACCTCGGATGAATTCGTCGATCTGATGATCTCCAAGGGCGTTCGCTTCGCTTGGTATTTCAACTATATGCCCGTCGCTCTGCCGCAGTTGAGGAGCTTATCCCCACGCCCGAGCAGCGCACGCATATGTACCGCTGGCTGCGCAAAATGCGCAACAGCAAGACCGGAAAGCCCATGTTCGTCATCGACTTCCAGAACGACGCGGAATATGTCGGCGGATGCATCGCGGGCGGCAGGAACTATTTCCACATCAACTCCGCAGGCGATATCGAGCCCTGCGTGTTCATACACTACTCGGACTCCAACATCCGCGAACAGACACTCATCGAGCGCTCAAGCGTCCTCTCTTCCAGGCTTATTGGCACGGTCAGCCGTTCAACAACAACCATCTGCGCCCGTGCCCGATGCTTGAAAACCCGCAGTGCCTGAGAAAGATGGTCAAGGAGACGGGAGCCAAGTCCACCGACCTGCTCGCGCCGGAGGATGTCGACACCCTCTGCTCGCGCTGCGACAAGTTCGCCGCCGAGTGGGCGCCCGTAGCTCAGGAGCTCTGGGATTCCACAAAGCATCCGCATCCCAAGACCCAGTATTACAGAGATACTCCCGAGGGAAAAGCGGAGCAGCACGAACAGAAATAAAAAAATTAAATAGCCAGGGGTGCCGTTCTTATTTTGGGGCGGCTGAGATGATACCCTCTGACCTGATCCGGATAATGCCGGCGTAGGAAGGATAATAGACAGCCTTGTTGCTGTATATTATATAAACTGACAGCGTCTGTGCATATCGCATGGACGCTGAATTTATTTTTGGAGGAAAACTTATGTCAACAGCCAAGAAAAGCAACACAAAAGTTCTTGTTGAGTGCGCGCTGCTTATCGCCATCGCAACCGTGCTCAATGTCGTGTGCAGCTTCATCCCGTTCCTGAATCTCCCGTTCGGCGGCGGATTCACCATCTGCAGCATGCTGCCTATCGTTCTCGCCGCTTACCGCAACGGCACGAAGTGGGGTCTGCTCACCGGTTTTGTCTATGCAGTCGTTCAGATGCTCCTCGCTTCAAGACCGTCTCGGCGTTCTTCATGCCCAGCTCCGATAGCTACATGGTGCTCTGGAAAGCTATTTGCGTCTGCCTCATCGACTACATAATCGCCTATACCGTCCTCGGCTTCGGCGGCATCTTCAGAAACAAGATAAAGAATCCGTCCGCATCTCTGTGCGTCGCTCGATAGTTGCTCTCTCGCTTCGCTATCTCGCCCACATCATCTCCGGCTACATCTTCTTCGGCACATGGGCTGAGTGGTTCTTCTCGCAGGATGGCTTTGCCCTCGGCGCAAAGATTCTTGAGAAATTCAGCGGTCAGGGTCTGGCACTCATCTATTCCGTTATCTACAACGGCCTCTACATGATCCCCGAGATCATCATCACCGCGATTGTCGCGCTGATAATCGGCCGCGTTCCGCAGATCACCGGCAAGAAGAGCGCGGAATAAAATATATTTATAAAACAGCGAACAGCCGCAGCAGTAAAAACTGTTGCGGCTGATTTTTATTAATAAGTCTGTTTACTCCGTCTCCCTGAACGGCAGATATTCGATAAATTTTTGAACTGCGGGAGTCAGATTTTTATTATTCTTCATTGCGAGCCCGATTGAGCGGTAATACGGCTCTTCCAGCGGGCGTATTTCGATTTTATACGGAACGCGCTTTAATATCAAATCGGGCAGGATGCTGATGCCCATTCCCTTTTCCACCATCGCCATGATGGCGAAATCCTCCCGGGTGGTGAATCGAATGTCAGGGTGAATATGATATAAACCCAGCAGATCGGAAACTTCGGTCTTTCCCCCGTGTTCGAGCAGTAAAACCGGATTGCCCTCTGCAATACAGGGCGCGGTGTTTTGCCTGGCAAATATTTTTGTGCAGGCATCGGTCAACGGCTTCGGCGAGACGGCTATTGCCGGCAGCACGGTCGCCATGCTGTATCATGCGTTTCCGCTCTCCTGGGTCGCAACAATTTTGCTTGTCAACGCTTGGTTTTTGGCGGCAAAATGTGCCGAAAAGTCTAAGCCCCGGTCTGCTAAAACAGCGGGGAAATAAATCTTGATGTTTCTCGATGTCGGGAAAAGGCGAGGACTTTGTGAATTGAGAGCCGCAATAGCCTAATTCCGGTATTTACGACCGCACGCCACAAAAAACAAA
>ENA-OQEN01000128-OQEN01000128.1-human-gut-metagenome-genome-assembly--contig:-NODE-128-length-31225-cov-2.669078_pt1 | contig 31225 bp, 43 predicted proteins | sample MGYA00242791_ERZ504627 | MGnify/ENA primary metagenome ERZ504627 (study PRJEB26092, sample SAMD00036316) | human gut metagenome | host: Homo sapiens | study: EMG produced TPA metagenomics assembly of... | reverse complement strand
GAAGGGCGAACATCGTTGTGCCGCCGTTTTTCAGGCTTCCGGCCGCCAGGCTCACACTGCCCGGCCACATGACGCCCACGGAGAGGCCGCAGAGCATACAGCCGGCAAGCCCCAGCCAGGGCGTACTGGTCAGCGCCGCGAGCAGATATGCGGCTACGCAAAGCAGACTGCTTACAGACATATACCGCCGCAAATCCAACCCGGCGCCGAAGCGCCCATAGAGGGCGCGCGAAAGCCCCATCATCGTTGCAAAACCGCAGGGGCCGAGCAGATCCCCTACCGTCTTTGACACGCCGAGCGAGCTCAGCGAAAGCAGAGGCCCACTGGCTCATCCCCTGCTCCGCCGCCCCGGCGCAGAGCATCATGACCAGCAGCCGCCAGAACAGGCCCTTTCTAAGAAGCTGGGCGCTCCGGAGCCTCCTGTCTGGGCCGCTATCGCCGGCGGCGTGAGACGGTGGAAGTTGAAGAAGTTGTAAACCGGCAGCAGCGCCCACAGACAGGCCATTATGCGCCAGTTTTCCAGCCCGAAAATCGCGAAAAAGGCCGTGGACACCAACACTACGCCGACATGCCCCCAGCAGTAGAAGGAGTGCAGCAGGCTCATCTCCGCGCCCTTGTTGTCCGAGGGGCAGGCCTCGATTATAGGGCTTACAAGCACCTCCAGCAGACCTCCGCCTACGGCATAGATGCCAACCGAGACGAGCAGGCCCGCAAACGGACGCGCGAACAGCTCCGTGAAAAGGCACAGCCCCAGCAGTCCCGCCGCGGAAAGCAGCTGCGCCAGTTTCATGCTGGGCCAGTAACCCAGCCTGTCAACGTACAGGGGGCTTGTAAGGTCCGTCAACAGCTGCACGCCAAAATTCACGGACACCAGCAGCGAGAGCTGTTCAAGGGATATGCCGAAGCTCCGCTGCATTGTCAGAAACAGCAGCGGCAGGAAGTTGTTCACGATGGCTTGGGTCACAAGACCGAGATAGCAGGCCAGTTTTATACGTCTGTAATACATGGCGGCCCTTTCGTCGCGTGATTTGCTGCCAGCGGCGGCTATTTCGCGTCCAGCTCAAGCACGGCGTCCGTCTCGCCGCTGACGCAGTTATACCAGAAGTAGCCGTCCCTGCGCGCCCCGACCGTGTCCACATAGGAGTAATAGAGCAGCATCGTCTCGCTGTCGCGGCCCCATTGCAGGAAGCGGTATTCCACCTCCGCGCCCGTCGGTGCGGAGGCGAGGTGGAGATGGGCGTTCAGGTTGCTCTCGTGGCTGTTTTCCAGCCAGGCCAGGGCTAGATAATAGCCGCCGCCGTAGCCGTCGAGGGCGAGAACGTATTTGCTGCCGTCCGGCGCCCACCAGAGGCCAGCGTACTCGCAGTCACCGTAGGTTATGCGCAGCTTGGAGCCGTTTTCGCGCTCCACGATGAGGGACACGGCGTCCTTTGCGGAAAACCCGCCGCCGGAGAGCGCCTTGCTGTAGACTGTTGCGACGCTCCCGCCCTCGGGCGCGGGGCTCCTGTCCAAGATAAAGGGCAGGCCGCTGCGCCAGAGCGCCGCGGAACACTATTAGCGCCAGCACTGCGAGAGCTGCCGCAGCAAGGGCGACATGGCGCAGTCTGAGAGTGCGCAGCTTGCGCATAAGCTCCGCGCGGGAGTAAGCTATGGCGCTCCTGGCGGCGGCTTCGGCCTTCGCTTCCGGCTCCTCCGTCCGCACTCGCTCGCCGGAGATGAGCTCCAGGACGCTCAAGTCCAGCGCCTCAGACAAAGGTTCAAGCAGCGCGATGTCGGGCGCGCAGAGACCGCGCTCCCACTTTGATACGGCCCGGTCCGTGACGTGCAGCCTCTCGGCCAGCTCCCGCTGGGTGAGGCCCTTTTCCTTGCGCCGCTCGCGTATGAGCGCGCCGGTTTTGATGTTATCCAATGTGCTCCCCCCTGCTTGGTAATATGCCCCAAGCATAAGCCAAAACCGGCAAAATTGCACCAAACCTGCGGTTGAGAACAGCGGTTTTCAGCCCTCCGCGCCTATGTCGGCAAGGTATTCGGCGTACTCGCGCTCCCAATAGAGCCGGTCGGCCTCACCTATCTCTCGCAGGACGCGGCAGGGATTGCCGACGGCTATGACCCCGGAGGATATCACGCGTCACGACCGAGCCTGAGCCGATGATGACGTTATCGCCAATGGTTACGCCGGGGTTCACCACTGTATTGCCGCCTATCCATACGTCGGAGCCTATACGCACTGGCTTTGCGTACTCTACGTCTGTGTTGCGCACGGGCGCGTAGGTCGGATGCGTCGCGGTGTAAATGTTCACGTTGGGGCCGAGGTAGACGTTGTCTCCGAACTCGACCTTGCATACGTCCAGGATAGTGAGGCCAGCGTTGGCATAGAAGTGGCGGCCGAAATATATCCGGTCGCCGTGGTCAAAGTAGACCGGCGGGGTGAGCTGCAAGCCTCCGGAGCGGCCGCAAAGCACGCGCGCAGCTCGTCCAGCGGCGCGCGGTCATGCCAGAACTCGGAATCGTTGAAGCGCTTCTGCGCCGCATGCACACGCGCGGCGGAATCATCCCCGACGCGGAAGGGGCAGTACAGTCGCCCGCTTATCATCCGCTCCCACTCGATACGTGACTTCATTTTCGTACCTCCATTATTCCCGTGCGGCGGCCTGCCTTGCGAGGATATTCAGCGTCTCGCTGTCCGGCTGGCCGCCGTAATATTTGTCCAGCACGGCGAGGAACACAGCGTTATCCTCGCTTGCCTTTGAAAACAGGGTCATGCAGGAGCGGAGCTTCAAATCGTCAGGCCAGCCCATCACGGCTACGGGGTCTGAGCAGTCCAGCTGGAGCAGAGCCTCAGATATCTCGCGCAGGTTGGCGCCGAGATAAGGGTGCTCGATGAAGGCGCGGGCCTCGTCTATGTCGCGGATGGCGTAGTACCGCGCTGTGCTGCTCCGGCCCAGGCCCTGGAGCTGCGGGAAGATATACCACATCCAGTGGCTGGCCTTATAGCCGCCGCGAATCTCTCCCAATGCACGCTCGTAAGCGCGCTTGTGCGCGTCAATGAATCTCGAAAGGTCGTACTCAAATATCATCTCATTCCAACTCCTTTATCAACAGCGCCACCGTCTCAACGTGTGAGGTGCGCGGGAACATATCGACGGCGACGGCTTTTTCGGCGCGGTATCCCAGCTCTGTCAGGCGCTTGAGGTCGCGGGCCAGGGTGGCGGGGTCGCAGGAGACGTAGGTCAGGCGCGGGGGATGCATGGAGCTATCTGCTCCAGAGCGGCGGCTTCAAGGCCTTTGCGCGGTGGGTCTACGACTATCACGTCCGGGGTTATGCCCCGGTTTTTCAGCTCTTTGGCCGCCTCCCCCGCGTCGGCGCAGATGAATTCTGCGTTCTTTACACCGTTTCTTGCTGCATTGGCGCGGGCGTTCTCCACCGCCTCGGGGACTATTTCCGCGCCTATGACGCGCGCAGCGCGTTTGGCGAGGCAGAGGCTTATCGTCCCTGCGCCGCAATAAAGGTCAAGCGCTGTTCCGCCCGGCTCGGGCAGGGCACAGTCCAGTGCCAGCTGATAGAGCCTTTCCGCCTGGGGCGGGTTTATCTGGTAGAAGGCCCGCGGACTCAGCTCGAACTCGCTGCCGCAGAGGGTATCCAGAAGCGTACCGCTGCCCCAGAGCGTGCGCAGCTGCCCGGAAAGCACGGTATTGCCAGGCGAGGCGTTGACGCACTCGACGACGCCGACGAGCTTTGGACAGGCCGCGCGCAGCGCTGCTGTCAGAGAGCGTGACATCGCCGGAGAGAGCCGCCTGCCCACCACGACGCAGCATATGGCCGCGCCGTCCCGCGCGCGGCGGGTATAGACGTGGCGCACGCCGCCCTTTCCGTCCCAGGCGTGCAGGCCGTTTTCACGCATCCAGGCGACGACGGCTCCCGCACAGGCCGAGGCCTCCTCCGACTGGAGCAGGCAGGCAGGCGCGGGTACTACGTCATGACTGCCGGGGCGGTAAAAGCCTGCGGCGGGGCCTTCCCCTGTCTCGCCCACGGCGTATACCGCCTTGTTGCGATAGCCCTCCACACTGTCAGAGCCGATTATGCGCTCCGCACGGAGCTCCAGGCCGCCTATGCGGCGGAAGGCCTCGTTCACGCGCTCAAGCTTCATCGTGAGCTCTGCGGCATAGCTCATGTGCATGAGGTCGCAGCCGCCGCAGCGGCCGAAATTCGGGCAGGCGGGCGCGACACGCTCGGGCGAGCTCGTCAGGCGCTCCTCCCCCCTGCCGTAAACAGCGGTTTTAGTCACCTTTACTATCCGCACGCGCCAGCGCTCCCCAGGAAGCGCCCGCGGCACGAACACGGCGCGGCCGGATATCCGGCACACGCCCGCACCCTCGGAGGTAAAGCCCGTCACTTCTGCCTCATATATTTCGTTTTTCTTCAAATCGTCCATGCGCCCATTCTAACACGCCGGGCGCGCGGCTTCAACGCATATCAAAAAATTTGCAATTTGCAGGGCGCTATGCTATCATATTTAGTTGTAAACCGCGCCGCTAGGCGCTTGGAGGTCTGATATGAACAAGAAGTTTAAAATAGTTCTCATCACGGTCCTGGCGGCCATTGTGCTCGTCGTCGCCGTCATCGTGATTGCGTCCCTCGTGAAGCCCAACGCCCCCGCGGAGAATCCTGCTCCCCCCGTTGTGGCCGGCACCCTGCCCCCGACGGACGAGCCTGAAAACACCCCGGAGCCCAGTCCCGAGCACGTGAACACCGTCACTTCGACCCTCGCAGTCGGCGGCGACATCGTCATGCACACCGGCCTCAACGGCGAGGCCATGGGCGACACCGGCTATGACTATGTGCCTATTTTCGGCATTCTCAAGGATTTCATAGCCAGCGCAGACTATTCAGTCTGCTCCCTCGTCACCACCTTCGCCGAGGGCGCCAACTACACGGCCTACCCCCTCTTCAAGTCCCCGACCGACCTAGCTGCCTCTATCGCCCAGGTGGGCTTCAACCTTGTGAACACCGCGACCAGCCACTGTGTGGACTCCTTTAAGGACGGCATCGACTACACGCTCGACACCCTTGACGCCGCCGGGCTAAGCCACGTCGGCACCTACCGCACCCAGGAGGAGCGCGACGCGAGCGGAAACCGCTACATGGCCGACATAAACGGCATAAACGTCGCCTTCCTCGCCTACACCTGCGATACAAACAGCGTCCCTGTCGCGGGCTTTGAGTACGCGGCCAGCATCTGCGCCCTGGATTACCTCAGCGGCGGCACAAAGATCGACTACGACCTCATGCAGGCCGACATCTCTTCCGCCAGGGAGGCGGGCGCGGATATCGTTTTTGTCTTCATGTCCTGGGGTACCGAGTTTGCCACGGAGCCCAACGAGCAGCAGGTAGAGATTGCCGATTTCCTCTTTGAAAACGGCGCGGACATCATCATTGGCGGACACTGCCGCGTGCCTCAGCGCATGGAGCTGCGCACTGTCAAGGACGCCGAGGGCAACGAGCGCACCGGCTTCATCTGCTACAGCCTCGGCAACATGCTCTCCTGCCAGAACGACGAGTACACGGACATCTCCGCCCTTGTAAACATCCAGCTCACCAAGGACACCGACACCGGCGAGGTCTGGATATCCGACGTCAGCTACAAACCCATCTACATGGCAGACCTCTACGACTACGGTATAAACGACTACGGCTGGCACTACCGCATGGTGGACCTGCACGCGGCCATAAACTCCTATGAGTCCGGTACCCCCTGGGAATTCATTACAGACGAAGTCTACCGCGACATGGCCGACGCCCTTGAGGCAGTTCACGAGTTCTTCGGCGCGGAGCTCGACTCCGCCGTGAAGGACGCTGCGGCCGCGACGGAGAAATAGGACCCCAAAACAGCGTTTCAGGCGGCTGAGGAACACCTCGGCCGCCTTTTTTGCCGCCATTGGCAAAAAGCTCTTGACGCATGGCCGGTATGGTGTTTATAATGTTAGTAGTTGATTACCTGTCGCACAGGTTTCGTATTCCTGACGATTTGTCGTCTATTATCTACAAGAGATATCACAATATTCAAGGAGGAATTCAGCATGGTCAACCAAACAGCATATGCTCTGGGAAGCGTCCGCTCCTATATCCGCGAGGTGTTCGAGTATGGCAGGCAGCAGGCCAAGATCGTCGGCGAGGAGAACGTCTTTGATTACAGCCTCGGCAACCCCTCCATCCTGCGCCCGAAAAAGTCAATCGCAGCATCCATGAGATACTCGACACCGAGAGCAGCATCAAGGTTCACGCTACACCAGCGGCCCGGGCGACGACAGCATCCGCGCCGCCGTGGCCAAAAACCTCACCGAGCGCTTCGGCAAGCAGATCAGCCCCGCGAACCTCTTCTTTACCTGCGGCGCTGCCCCGGCGCTCATGGCGGCGCTCACGGCCCTCGCCTGCGAGGACAGCGAGGTCATTGCCATCGCCCCCTTCTTCCCTGAGTACAAGCCCTTCATTGAATCCTCCGGCAACAAGTTCGTCATGGTCCCGGCTGACACCGAGAGTTTCCAGATAGACCTTGCCGCGCTCGAATCCCTCGTGAACGAGCACACCCAGGCCGTCATCATAAACTCCCCCAACAACCCCTCCGGCGTTGTCTTCAGCGCTGAGACCCTCGGCAAGGTTGCGGACATTCTTGGAGCAGCCGCTGAGAGGTACGGCCACCCCGTCTACATCATCGCCGACGAGCCTACAGGGAGCTGGTCTACGATGGAGTTGAGGTTCCCTTTATCCCCAACATCTACAAGGACACCATCGTCTGCTACTCCTGGTCCAAGTCCCTCAGCCTGCCGGGCGAGCGTATCGGATACGTCCTCGTGGCCGACGACGTGACGGATTCCAAGACCGTCTTTGCCGCCGTCGCGGGCGCTTCCCGTATGCTGGGCCACGTCTGCGCCCCCTCGCTCATCCAGCGCGCCGTTGCCCAGTGCTGCGACATCATGCCCGACCTCGAAGCCTACGACGTCAACCGCAACCTGCTCTACAATGGTCTGACCGAAATCGGCTACAAGTGCGCCAAGCCCCAGGGCGCTTTCTATCTCTTCGTCAAGGCCCCCGGCGGGGACGCGATGGCCTTCGCTGAGATCGCCAAGAAGAAAAACCTGCTCATCGTCCCCTCCGACTCCTTCGGTGTGCCTGGCTACTTCCGCCTGAGCTACTGCGTCTCCAAGGAGATGATAGAGCGCTCCCTGCCTGCCTTCAAGGAGGTCTTCTTAGAGGCTGATATGCTAAACAAAAAACCGGCATGGCCTGTGGCCATGCGGTTTTTTAATATCGCAAGTATCAGTAGTTCTGGCAGCGCAGCTCAAAATAGGCCTGCGGATGGGCGCAGACAGGGCATACGGTGGGGGCGCTGGGGCCAACGTGGACGTGGCCGCAATTGCGGCAGATCCAGACCTGCTCGCCCACGCGGGTGAAGACCTGGGCCTCCTCGATATTCTTGAGCAGGGCGCGGTAACGCTCCTCGTGCTGCTTCTCGATGGCGGCGACGCCTCCATCTGCATGGCGATGGCCACAAAGCCCTCCTCGCGGGCGACCTTGGCGAACTCGGCGTACATCTCGGTCCACTCGTAATTCTCGCCGGCGGCGGCCAGCTTCAGATTCTCGGTGGTGGGGCCGACTTTGCCGCCCGCCATGTGCTTGTACCAGAGCTTGGCATGCTCCTTCTCGTTGCCGGAGGTCTCGGTGAAGAAGGCGGCAATCTGCTCATAGCCGTCCTTCTTCGCCTGAGAGGCATAGTACTCATATTTTACACGGGCCTGAGCCTCGCCCGCAAAAGCAGTGGCAAGGTTCTGAAAGGTCTTGCTATCTTTTAGTTCCATTATATTATTCCTCCTATGTGTTTATCAGCACTAGCCGTGCACACCTATATTATATGATTTTTTAAAAAATGCAACATAATTTCGCGAAAAAGAGCATCATATGGTCGTAAACTTTTTATGAAGGAGATAGCCATGAAGAAGCTGCTTGCATGTTTCCTGAGCGCTGCGGCGCTCGTGTGCGTGCTCTCTGGCTGCGCAAGGATGGACGACGGCGTTGTTACCGACAAGCCCGAAGTCACCGCCAAGGTCAGCGAGTCGCCCAAGCCGGTCCCCACGGCCAGCGTCAACAACTCGCCCATGCCTGAGAGCTCCGCTATGCCCACTTCGGGAGCCTGAAGCGCCTGCGCCCCGGCCAAAGCCGGGGCGCAAAGCATTTTTTGTGAGAAAACCTTGCATTTGGGAAAAATTCTGCTTGAAAACCGCTATATGGTGTGGTATAGTATCTAAGCACTGTTTGACATAAGTGTTTACGATACCGAAAGGATTGAATTTAAATGTACATCGCTCTCACGATCTTGCAGCTGCTTTCCGCTCTCGCCGTCACGGTCATTGTCCTCTTCCAGTCCGGCAAGCGTTCCGGCCTCTCCGGCGCCATCGCCGGCGGCGCGGACACCTTCCTCTCCAAGGGCAAGGCCAAGACGCTCGACGCGAAGCTTGCCAAGGCCACCAAGTGGGTCGGCCTCGCTTTCGTCGTCCTCACTCTCGCCCTGCACTTCGTTTGAGCTTAGTTTCAATAACAAAAGCCGCCGCACGGTGTCGTGCGGCGGCTTTTTTCACACCTTTCCGGGTACACGCGCGGACGCCGCCGATGAGCTTCGGGCGCGTGCGCGCTGCGCTTACCGGCGCCTCGCCTATGTGCTTGACCGCCAGGCGCAGAGGGACGGCGACCTCTTTCAGATGCATGCCTATCAGCGTGCAGCCGATATCCAGCCCCGCCGAGGCGCGCACATGCTCCACAGGGACGGGGTCCTTCATACGCTTCCACACAGCCGTGGCAAAGGAGCCGCCAGCCTTCGGCTGCGGAATGACGCAGACCGCTCATAGCCGAACTTTTCCGCCGCCTCACGCTCCACTATCAGGGCGCGGTTCAAATGCTCGCAGCACTGGGCCGCGAGATAGAGCCGCGCTCCTCTATGAGCGGATATATGGCCTCGACGACGGCCTCAGCCGCCTCGGGCGTGCTGCCCTTGCCTATCCTGCTGCCCATTATCTCGCTGGAAGAGCAGCCGACGACCACCAGGCTGCCCGGTCTGGGAGCCGCCAGCTCCAGCAGCTCCTGCATGGCTGCGCGCGCCTGACTTTTTATTTCATCGTACATGACAGCATCTCCATTCATTTTGTTTTTATATTTTAACACCCTCGGCCGGGTTTGACAACTGCCGGACGCGGGAGTATTATGGGCTGTATACTTGTCATAGCGAGGTCTCAGCGATGAAAAGAAAGATAATTTGCGCCGCCCTCGCCGCGGCGATGCTGCTCTCACTTGCCGCATGCGGGACTCTCCCCCCGGAGCAGAGCGGCCTGCCCGAGCCTGTTTCGGACGTTACGCCGCCCCCAAGCTCCACGCCCAGCCCCACGCCGGAGCCGACACCCACTCCTCTGCCCTACACGAACCCCCTCAGCGGCGAGCCTATGGAGGAGGACATAAGCGAAAACCGGCCTATGCCATCATGATAAACAACATCCAGCAGGCCCTGCCCCAGTGCGGCGTATCCCAGGCGGAGATCGTCTATGAGATACCCGCGGAGGGCGGCGTCACGCGCATGATGGCCATCTTCACCGACATCAGCGATGTTGAGAAAATAGGCAGCCTGCGCAGTATTCGCCCCTATTACGCCGACGTCGGCATCTCTTACGACGCCATTGTCGTCCACGCTGGAGGCAGCGAGGAGAGCTACACCGAGATGAGCGGCTACGACGTGGACCACCTGGACGGCGTCCTGCGCACCTATGTTGAGGGAGCTTTCTACCGCGACCCTGACAGGATGTATTACGGCATCGAGCACAGCCTCTTCTGCATCGGTGAAAAGCTCATAGAAGCTGCCGAGGGCGAAGCTTTTCCCTCACGCACGAGGGTGGCGCCTATGACTACGGCCTCAGCTTTTCCGAGGACGCCGCGGAGCAATGCACTGACGAGGCGCTCTATGCCGAGATCGGCTACAACAGCTTCAAAACCACCAGCTTTGAATACAACGACAACAACGGCCTCTACTACGCCTTCGAGTACGGCTCCGAGTATGTGGATGACGACGCGGGCGTGCAGATGACCTTCAAAAACCTGCTCTTCCTCACAACGGACGTTTCCGTCATCGACAGTGCGGGCAGGCTCCGCGTACGCACCACCGGCACGGGTGAGGGCTGGTTCGTCTGCGGCGGCAAATGCGTCGAGATCACCTGGGAGCGAGAGTCGAACACGGATCCCTTCCGCTACTATCTAAAAGACGGCACACCGCTGGAGCTTGGCGTCGGCACTACCTACGTTGGCATCAGGCCCGAATCCGGCTCCTCCGTAAGTTTTGTCAAGGAGGGTGAATGACCCTTGTCCCGCACGAAAAAATCGCTTATCGCGCTGCTCGTCTGCTATCTCATCTGGGGCTTGCAGCCGCTTTACTGGAACCTGCTCGGGCAGTTTGACGCGCTCTTTGTCCTCTGTGTCAGGATAGTCATGAGCGTTATCTTCACCTGGGGCTTCCTCATCTGCACGGGCAGGCTGCACGAGCTGCTGGCGGCCTTCCGCAACCGTGCGCTCATGAAATACCTCGTCCCCGCCGCCGTATTTATCTGCGGCGACTGGGGACTATACAACTGGGCCGTCATGAACGGGCATGTGCTGGACGTCTCGCTTGGCTACTACATGAACCCTATGGTCATGTTTGTAATCGGCCTCGCACTCTTCCGCGAGCGCGGGCATCTGCTGGAGTATATCTCCGTCGGTGTGGCGACTCTGGGCGTGCTTATAAGCACGGTGCAATACGGCTCCTTCCCCATTGTGGCTGTGCTCTGCGCCTTCTCCTGGCCGCTGTACGCCACGGTGAAAAAGGCCGCAAATGCCGACCCCATCGTCAGCATCGCCTTGGAGACCACACTGCTCGCGCCCTTTGCGCTGGCCGCGACCGTCATCTTCTTCCGCGGCGAGGGCGGCTACGCCTCTGTTGACCTCTCCGGCGCGCTGCTGCTCCTGCTCTCAGGCGTTGTTGCCGCGACGCCGATGATACTCTACACCTACGTCGTGAACGACCTGCCTTTCAAGGTCGTGGGCATTTTGCAATATACCAGCTCCACCATCACCTTCATCTGCGGCATCCTCTTCCTGAACGAGACGGCCACGCCTCAAAGCTCATCATGTTCGGCTTTATCGTCGTCGGTCTCATTATCTTCACGGCTGGCAGCTTCAAGCGTCAGCGCGAGTCGCTGCCGGATAACGGGGCGGTAAAGTGAAACCAAGCGCCGCCCGAGGCAGGTTTACCGCGACGTGAGGTTGACACAAGCCGCTGCTCTGGGAGTATGGGTGAAAGCCCCCCTACAACTCGATTGAATCTTGCGCATTTGACAGCCTTATCATCCGTGTTACGACTGCTATGAGTTCCACCGGAGACATGTGCCGGTTGCGTAAAAGTTCAAAAAACCTGTCAAACGAAATAGAAAAAGAGCGGAAAAGCCATAGGCTTTTCCGCTCTTTTTCTATTCAGCACACTTATTGCCTATCGTCATTGTGTTGGGATGAACCATCTCTTTCTCTTAAGAACAACACTCAGCCACCTTTACACATTCTTCAACAGCAGAAGTGCGCCGGCCAGGAACAGGGCGGCGCCATGGCCGGTTACTAAGGCGGCAAAGCCAATGAGGAACACCGCCGAGGCGGTCAGGAGGCCCGCAATCTCCGCAGCTTTGTCTCCGAATACCAGCTGCACCATACGCCCGCCGTCGAGCGGGGGTGAGGGCAAAAGATTGAACACGGAGAGCACGGCGCTCATGCCCGCTGAGCGCAGCAACAGTACGCTGTCCAGCTCGCCGCCTATTAGCGAAGCTGTGAGTGCGTAGCGAAGCCCGCCGCCGGTCCTGCCGCCAGGCAGACGAGTTCCCAGACCGGTCCTGCCCCGCCGCGGCGCTCTATCACCGCCCCGCCTGCGTCCCGCCGAAAAACCGCGCACGCGACAGCCGGCCGCTCTGAGAGCGGCCAGGTGCCCGCACTCATGCGCGGCTGCGGCCAGCATCAGCGCGACAAAGCTCAGGGTGTCCATGAAAAAATACAGCGCCGCGAGCAGCAATACGCCCCCGGCGCTGATTGTAATGCGACCTTTCCTCATGCCAGCCAAAACTCCGGATTGTAGAACGTCCCGTCCTTGCGCAGCTCGAAGTGCAGGTGCGGGCCTGTGACCTCGCCCGTCGCGCCGGATTTGGCGATGACATCGCCCATGCTCACGCTCTGTCCGCTGTAAACCAATATCTCTGAGCAGTGGGCATAGAGCTCTGCCAGTCGTTCTCGTGCTCTACGATGACATAGTTTCCATAGCCCGCGTCCCAGCCGACGAGAGCTACGGTGCCGTCGGCAAAAGCCTGGACGTCCGTACCGCTCCAGACGGCGAAATCGGTGCCGTAATGGAATTTGACCTCGTTTTGCAGCGGGTGCAGTCGGTAGCCGAAACCAGAGGAGGTATAGCCAGAGACGGGGCTGGCGTACTCAAAGGGCAGGCGCGGCATCTCATAACTGACATTCACCGGCAGCTCGTAGTCGGCAAACTCGGCCTGTGCCTCAAGGAAAGCGGCCACGGCGGCTGGCGTCTCGGAAGGCGTGGGCTCCGGCTCCGACGTCGGTTCAGGCTCGGTTGCCTCTGAGCTGGGCGCGGGGCTTTCGGGGAGCAGGTATTCCGCCTCGCGGCGGAGCTGCTGTATGGTCACAGGCTCGTACACGGCCGGGCGCGCGGCGGAGCGCTCCGTCTGCCCGAAGAGCAGAGCTGCGGCCTCCCCCGCCCCGTCTGAGAGCCGCTCGCCAATAGTCTCAAACACGGCGCTGTAGTCTGCGTCACGGCTGACCGCCTCTCTCAAACGCGAGCGAAGCCCCTCAGTCTGCGCCGGGAACAGCAGCTTGACCGCTGTCAGGACGATAAACAGCGCGGACGCGAGGATTATTTTATAATTGTATCCAGATTTAGTCTTCATGCTCTCAGTATATTTGGACAAGGCCGAAAATATGCATTAAATGAAATAATACCTTGACAACAGGCCTGAAGGTCATTATAATGATAAAGCTGTCTCGGGGTGTAGCGCAGATGGTAGCGCGCATGGTTCGGGACCATGAGGCCGCGAGTTCAAGTCTCGCCACTCCGACCAAAACCGCGAAGCCTGTTGGCTTCGGCGGTTTTTTATCAGCAGGGTTCAGGGGTGCTCTCGGATTTTGGTTACGGTCCATTCGCCGGCGGCGTTCTTTTCTACCCTCCAGAGGATGGGACTCGACTACTGCCGCAGACGATGCTGCCGTCGTGGTCGAAGGTCTGGGAGGAATAATAGACCCAGAGCCAGCCCTCGTTCTCGTTCAGGTGGGCCGACCACAGCTCAAGCGTATGCTCATTATACGCCATGTCGCCGTAGCTGTCCGTGTTCGTCGCATAGCGCGCGAGCAGGCCGTATTTTTCCTCATTCTCTGCGGGTATGCCGGACGTCGTTGAAAGCCTCGTCGGCCAGGCGAAGGACGGACTGCGCCTGCCGTCGGTCCGGGGCGGAGCCGATATAGAGCGCCATTGCTATTTCCTCGCCGGTGTAATAGTCGCCAAACTTTACATGACCCACTTCAAGGACACGATAGACCGGGAAATAATACAGCAAAGCGCAGAAAACTATGAAAATCGCGGCGATTATCGCGGCTGTCTGGTACGCCTTCCGGCGCAGCTTCCTGCGTATGCCCTTCATCGAGCTCAGCGCTTCGCCGTCCAGGGCGCGCGCCGTTACACCATCCTGCTTTTCGGTCTTCGTCTCCGCCCTCATGGCCTCCAGCTCCGAAAAGCAGCCGGGGCAGGTTTTCAGATGTTCCTCAACAAACGCCGCTGTGTCCTCGCTCACCATGTTCTCGAAATACAGCGGCAGCACGTCGCGTACATAACTGCACTCATTCTTCACTGCCTGTCTCCTCCAATCTGCGCTGTATCATCTTCCTGGCCCGGTGGTAGGTAACGCAGGCCCAGTTGTCCGTCTTGCCGTAAATTGCGCCTATTTCCCTGAACGAGAGCTCGCCGAATATGCGCCAGGAGAACACTTCCCTGTATTGTTCGGGCAGTTCGCGCAGGGCCTCCCGGATTTGACGTGCTTCCTCCCGCGCTCTGACCTTCTCCTCACGCCGCGCCCGGGTCGGCTATGTTCGACAGCTCCGCCCCGTCAACACTTGCGAGGCGGCTGTTCCTTTTGAGGTATGAATAATATGTGTTCCTGGCGATCTGGCAGAGCCAAACGCGCATATCACATTCGCCCCGGAATCGGTCTATGGACTTCAGGGCCTTGAAAAAAGTGTCGCTTGTGACCTCTTCCGCAATATGTTCATTGCCTGAGAGCCGGTGGACATATTGATAGACCGGTTTAAAACAGGCCCGGTATATCTCCTCAAACTCCATTACGCTACCACCTCCCTTCATGTGTAAGACTATTTGAACCCAATAATCTTACATCCTCTTGCAAAAAAGTTTCAGCGTTTTCTCACAGGCCTTATATACTTCCAGTACCTTTTATAGTCATGGTAAAAGTAGAACGCCCGTCCCGGACTGGTGTCAAGGACATAGCCGGATGCGGAGTAGTCGAAGTTTTTCATTGCTTTTTCGATTTTTGCCTCTACTGCGCTGTTTTCTGTTTCAAGGTCGAAGGGGCCGTGTTCAAAGACTATATAATCTCCTTCGGGGATGTCGGACAGCAGCATCTGCGGCGGGACCTCGCCGTTATAGTCGCGTGGCAAGCGAAGGCCGTAACACTCGGCCAGCGGGATGCCCCAGCTGCATATACGCCCTGAAGGGTCGTTTATATACGCCATAACGTGTCCGCTGCCAATGTCGTCCAGTTTGCCTTCGATGCCATCCAAAAGAGCGCAGACGGTATCGTGGTCCTGGCCCGGGATGCTGCTCTGCTTTTGCCAGAAATCCCAGTAGCCTATACTTTCATAATTCCTGATGTGCAAGAACTTGTGGGCGGGTATTCGTACAAAATATGCTTTCACGTCCTCCGGCATCTCCCGTGAGGCTGTCACGGTCTCGGTAAGATAGCAGTCAAAGGGTTTTATCACGGTATGCAGCGCTAGCGGGACGGGGTTTTGACGGTACTCGCTCGGTGTTATGCCGTAGGCTCCTTGAAAGCGCGGGTGAACGCCTCGTGTGACGAGAAGCCGTTGTCGAGGGCGATATCCAGGAGGCTGTCGCCGCTGTCGCGCACCCGCTTTGCAGCCAGCGCCAGTTTGCGGTATCGGAGATAGTCGCGCAGCTGGATTCCGGACAGCTCCCTGAATTTTCGGGAAAAGTGGTATTCCGAGTATCCGAACTCCTGCGCAAGGGCGCTGAGCGTCAGCGCCTCGCTGTTTTTACTCCTGATACAGGCGTCGATTTTGTCTATGATGAGTTGGATATTATGCTGCCATTCGTTGTTCATTTCTTACCCTCCGGACTTTTTAGAGTAATTATAGCCCGTACAATAACTTTTTGGCTTGATACCGCTTGCGCTCATGCCCAGACTGCGGTATATAATCTCCATATTACTTAATGAGGAGTTGAGCCGAATGGAGAAGATATGGGACGAGCTGTATACGGCGGCGAAACAGGTGCTGCGGCCGAGGAGGATATCCGACAGGATGGAGGCCGGCGGGGTGGCTGCCGCCGTTGAGGCTGGTTCCGGCAGGGTCTATGTCGGGGTCTGCGTTGACGCGGCCTGCTCGCTCGGGGTCTGCGCGGAGAGGAACGCCATCTTCAACATGATAACCTGCGGCGAGAGCGTGCTCCGGCGCGTCATCGCCGTAGACTGGGACGGGCGCACGCTGCCCCCTGCGGGGCCTGCAGGGAGCTCATGGCCGAGCTGATGCCGGAGACTTACAAGTCCGTCGAGATAATGCTCGACTACGAGGCCGCGCGGGTCGTTACGCTCGGAGATCTCACTCCGGAGTGGTGGTTCTGAGCGCAGTTAGCGGCAGCGGCGCTTTTGCAGCTTTTTCTGCTGCTTGAGCGCGCAGCTGTGCAGTATCCCAGGAATGCCAAATCGGCGACATCGGATTCGGCTTAATTTGCAATAAGGGCTATAAGTATATTAGTATATGTCATAGTATTCGTCTATGGGTGAAGCTGGCCTTTTTCGCTCCCAGGCGCGGCTTTTGAAATAGATCTTGCCCACTAAGGCTGGGAGGACGGGGGAAATAGCCTGAGCCAGGTAGAGGCCGGGCAGGCCGAGCCCCAAGGGCCAGGCCAGGAGCCAGGCGGCGGGCAGGCGGATAAGCAATGCGTCGAGCAGCGCGTTGAGCAGCGCTACCTTTGGCGCGCCCACGCCTATGGCGAAGGAGTCCAAGGTATACATGGCGGCATAGACCAGGCTGTTGGCGCCGCAGCAGAGCCGCAGGTACAGCACGCCGTCCCGCACCACCTGCTCGCTGTCGTCAAACAACCTCACCAGAGCTCCGCCAGCAGCTGGACGGCTGCGACAACGACCAGGGTCACTGTGAGATTCAGCGCAATCCTGTCTTTGCAGTCTCCCGGGCGCGCTCCATTTCACCCGCGCCAATGCACTGGCCGGCCATCGCAGTTATCGCCTGCCCTATAGCCCAGCAGTGCATACCTGCGAAGGTGTTGATTTTCAGACCCACGCCGGAGGCAGCGGCGACTGCGGTGCCGAACTGGTTCAGCATACCGGTCATGAGCAGATACGCGGCGTTCACCACAGCCATTTGAACGGCGGTAGCAGGCCGAGCCTCAGAATGTCCGGCAACAGCTCCCACCGCAGGCCGGACCGGCCCGGAGCAAAGGCCGGCTCGCGGCGGCGCAGATATGCCAGCGAGGCCACGAAGGCGACGCCCTGAGCTGCAACGGTGGCGTAGGCCGCGCCCACCGTCCCAAGGGCCAGCGGGCCGACGAACAGGATGTCCAGAGCTATGTTTATCACAGCGGCGGCGGCTACGATATACAGGGGCGTGACAGAGTCTCCCAGGCCCTTGAGGGCTGAGCACACGGCGTTGTATCCGAAGACGAACACAGTTCCCCAGCAGATCGCCTTCATATACTCGCAGGCGTCATCGTAAGCGTCCGCCGGGACATACAGCGCACGAAATACCGGCTCGCAGGCGGCAAGGCCAGCAAACGTCACCAGGACGGAGGCAGACAAAGACGCAAATAGGAGCATGGACACGCAGTCGCGTTGGCCCTGCGCGTCGCCCGCGCCTTTGAACTGGGCCGCCAGCACCGCGCCGCCCATTGTGAGGCCCAGGCCGAGGGAGTTTATGATGTAGCAGAGCATCGAGGCGTTGCTGATGGCCGCCAGGCCTGTCTCCCCCACTATCCTGCCAACTACCAGCATGTCCACAGCGTTGTAGAGGGCTTGCAGGAGATTCCCCAGGAAAAGCGGCAGGGCGAAGGCGGCAAGTTTTTTTGGCACGCTGCCGGTAAGCAGGCTGCTATCTGATTTCATTTCGATCAACTCCATAAAAAACAGCCGCAGACAAACATTGTCTGCGGCTGAAAATATCTGTGATATCGCGTTTTTGCTGAAACACGGGCGCGCAAACTCAAGGCGGCGCTTTGCCGCCCGGGCCCGTGTATCTCAGCTCAACGCTCCGTAAAAGGCTCCGCACAATGTTTCGTGGTATAAACTTGTGTGGAGCCGGCGACAATCGCGAATTTTCCGTAAAGCACTGTGCTCACCTCGTTTCGTTTTACAGTATATCGCATGAGCTCCCCGGTGTCAAACCGGCGGGAGCTCATTTCACCAGAAGCAGTCCGGGCCGTTGCCATCGGAGTTCAGGATGCTCAGGTCGTCGCGGATGCAGACTACGACGTCGGGTTTATAGCGCTCGATGTACTCCGAGAGCTCGCGCCGTCAAAGTAGCGGTAGTCGAGGTAGCGCGCCTCGTCAAAGCTGGCCCAGAGCAGGGTCTCCATGGCGTTCGAGTAGCTGTCGCCCCAGAGCAGGAGGCTCGGGAGCTCGGGGCGGTCCGTGTCGATGACCGTCTCCCCCACGTCGCCGCCCATGTAGACGCCGTAGGCGCAAGCTCGCCATCGGCGGGTATATCAAACAGCTCCGCCGCGACGCTCTCGCCGTTGTCCGTGCGTGTAAAAGGGATGCTCTCATTGAGGTGCGGTAGGACGAGGCGCTCCTGCGTACCGTACAGCCCGAAGAGCTTGCGGTCCAGGGAGCCAAGGACGGGGTTTTCCAGCGTTTCGAGCGTGAGATCCGCCTCAGAATACACGCGCAGGCCGAGGCCCGTGGCACTGTTCACCGCATCCATCAGCGCCGTGTACGCTGAGAGCATGCCGCGGCAGCTGTAGTGGTGGTCGGTGTTCAAGTAGTAGTCCCGCGGGCTGCCCTCGGCGGCGTAGACCTCGCCAGCGTCGATGAGTCGAAGGCCGGCGGAGGCCATGGCGCCGGTAAAGGCGGCGGACATGGCGTCAAGCGTTTCGGCGTGGTTATCCATGTTTTCCGGGTACTCGTCCCGGAAATAGGAGCTCTGCTCCGGGATGCAGAGGTAAAACAGCTCGCCGCCGTTCGCCTCCACCACCTCCTCCAGCCGCGCGAGCTCCCCCGCCGTTTCCGCGGCCTCAGTGGTGAAATCCTGCGCGCCGTAGTAGCTGTAGCCGTGGAAGGGCAGCAGCAGGTCCTCCCCCACCACTATGTCGTTCACGACCGGTCTTTGCAGCAGCAAATCCAGAAAGGTCTGGGCTTTTATGAGGCGCGTGCGGGCTATGTACTGGTCGCTGAGGTATTCATCCAGTCCGTCATATAGAAGCCGTCCCAGAGAGATGCGAAATCAGCTTGGGCAGGGGCGCGGCGCTGCGGTTTTCGTAGAAAAGCGAGTCGTATGAGGAAAAAACCGCGCGATAGAGCGTCCCGGCGCAGGAGACGGCCAGGGCGAGGGCGAGTATGGCCAGGAAACCGGCCTTGATGCGTTTTTCCATGCTCCTCCCCCTCCTTAAAACCTGAAATAGATGAACGGGTTGAAGCCCGAGCCAGCAGCGAGCTCACGGCCAGACCAAATACGACAAGCGTCAGGGCGTAGCGCCACAGTCCCAGCCGCTTTTTGAGCGCCGGATACACCGGCGCGGCGAGTACGCAGCCCAACAGCAGCTCCGGCCAGAGTTCAGCGAGCCAATATCCCGCTTCGTCCGACCACAGCGGCCCGGAAAACAGTGCGCCGAAATAGCCGAGCGCCTCTCCCGGCCCGGCGGCCCGGAACCAGACCCAGCCCATCAGCACTACAAACATGGTCAGTACATGGCGCACCGCCTTGGGCAGGCGTTCGAATGCCCCGTGCCAGACGTAGCGCTCGCAGATGAGGAACAGCGCGTACCAGAGGCCCCATATGAGGAAGTTCCAGTCCGCCCCGTGCCAGAGGCCGGTGCAGGCCCAGACTATGAGGAGGTTCAGGATGTTCCGCGCCGTCGAGCGGCGCTGCCGCCCAGGGGTATGTACAGGTAGTCCCGGAACCAGCCCGAGAGCGTCATGTGCCAGCGACGCCAGAACTCGGTGACTGAGGCGGAGATGTAGGGGTAGTTGAAGTTCTCGGGCAGGCGGAAGCCGAAAAGCTTGCCGAGCCCAATGGCCATATCGGAATATCCGGAGAAGTCATAATAGATGTGCAGAGCGTAGGCGATGATGCCCAGCCATGCAAGGGCAGTTGAAAGCTCGCCCTCAGGGCAGGCGAAAGCGCTGTCAGCCAGCTCAGCCAGGGCATTCGAGAGCACGCATTTCTTGCCCAGGCCGAAGATGAAGCGCGCCGCGCCCTCGGCGGCGTCGTCCAGGCTCTCGCGCCGGGCGTTCATATCTTCCGCCACATCCGTGTAGCGGACGATGGGGCCGGCTATGAGCTGGGGGAAGAAGGATATATACAGCGCCACCTGAGCTATGGAGCGGTTCGGCGGAGTGTCGCCGCGGTAGACATCGATGACGTAGCTCAGGCCCTGGAAGGTGAAGAAGGAGATGCCGATGGGCAGAGTTATTTCCGGCAGGGGCAGGCCGAATATCTCGGCGGCGAAGCCCGCGTATTTGAACCAGAACAGCAGACCCAGGTGCAGCGCGACGGCAGCGGCCAGCAGCGCCTTCGGCCTGCGGCAGCGCGGCAGTAGCAGCGCCGAGCCCAGTCCAGCAGCACGGAAAAAGCAGCAACGGCAGCGCCCTCAGCCCCGCGCAGGCATAGAAAAACAGGCTGAACGCGAGCAGCACAAAATTCCGGCCGCCGCGAAAGCGCCCGGGCAGTATGAAATACAGCGCGATAACGGCGGTTAGAAAGAAAAAGACAAAGCTGACACTGCTGAATACCAAGCTGTGACCTCCGATGTGCGAAATGTGTCTGACGCGCGAGAAAATACTTGAACTTTGTTATTATATTTAAGCCCAAAGGCAAAGTCAAGCCGTCTGCTTCCCCGCCGCTTTTGGAGCGCACGGCTGGCGGGAGCATCTGAATCGACCGATTCCACCAAATGTCATTTGTTCGCCGCCGGAGGACGTGCGGTTAGTCGTGTGCAACGCAGCATTAGCTACAACAACCAATTCTCACAGGTTCGTCACATTTGTGAGATTTATTGATATCAGGTTCAATTTCCTGTAACATAGCGAGTGGCCCGCGATTACCATTGATTTCCGTTCCGCTCTCGCGGCGCGGCAGCGCGGGCGCGACACATGGCTCAGAGGAGGTCTGCTTATGACTAGGAAATTGTTTTCTGTTTTAATTGCGATATGCATCGTAATCGGCATTTTGCCATTTACTGCTATTGCTGTAGACGCTGAGGCGACATACACCACTTCCGACGGCGCTGCGGAAGGCAGCTTTCTGGAAGCGATAGCGAACGTCACGGACGGCGGGACGATCACGCTGCTCAAGAATATTGAGTTAAATAAAAGTGATACTTTGCCCATAAGCAAGAGCTTCACCCTGCTTGGCGGTGGGTATGAGGTTAAGATTACGAACGGCAGCATTATAATCGCAGGCAGCGCTGTGGTTTACCTTGGCAGGGCAGACTACTCCGAGCCGTTAAAAATTTACTCAACGGACAATCTAAGTTCAATATTCAACATACAGGATAGCGCCAAACTGTACATATACGACAACGTAACGCTTGGGCCATCCACTTGCTTCAACTCGGCCGGCGGCATACATTTGTCTGAGGACGCGGAGCTGCATATGTACGGCGGGACGATAACAGACTGCAATAATCCCTATTCCATCTGCGGCGGTGTAGCCGTAACTGATCGCTCCAAGTTCTATATGCACGACGGCACGATACAAAACTGCACCGGCGTGCAAGGCGGGGCGATCTCCATCCACCCGGGCCGGCGATAAGCGGAGGCTCCCACGGCACTCCCACTTTTGAGATGACGGGCGGCACGATAAGCAACTGCCACGACGTCTATTACGGCGGCGGGGCGATTTACTCCAACGCAGGCAGCCAAGGGCTGAACATCAAAATCACGGGCGGACGTATAGAGAATTGCAGCGCCGACAACACCCGTACCGGTTACGGCGGCGCAATTTCTCTGTGGGGCGACAATGTGTTTAATACAAGCGTATCCATTTCTGGCGTCACATTTTACAACAACAGCGCCGTTTTGTATGGCGGCGCGCTATTTCTGAATCTGCCAAGCCAGGTTGACGTTAAGCTGTCCAACGTGAGCTTTGAGAGCAACAGCGCGCCAAACGGCGGCGCTATCCTCGTTAACTCCGGCACTCTCAAGTTTTCCGGTTCAAACACCTTCACCGGCAACAAAGCCACGAACGGCGAAGGCGGCGCGGTATACTTGAACAATGGTGAGGCAGAGTTCAGCGGCACGACCTTCTCCGGCAACTCCGCGACCAGCAGCGGCGGCGCGATATACAGGACCTCCAGCGCCAACTTTTCCTTCTCCGGCAGCAACACCATAACAGACAACAGCGCCGCATCCGGCGGCGGGCTGGCAGTAAGCAACAGCAGCTTTTTTATGCCCAACAACGTTTCGATTTACGACAACTCGGCAAGCGTACAGGGCGACGATATATATGTCACAGGCTCCGACTCGTTCTTCGCACCGTATGCACCGGTGGGCGCTCAGCTCAGCTGCGAGCACACGGTTGACGGCTGGTACTATGACGCCGCAAGTGCTCGCTGGGGAACGGATGACTGCGGCGCAGCGGGCGGAACGGTCAGCAAAATTGACATTGATATGCCTATATTTGCTACCGCCGCTATCAAGGCGGCACATGGGGAGGTCAGGCAGCACATGGTCACGGTCGAGGTCGAGGGCGAGGGTACGGTAACGTCAGACAGCGGCGAGTTCACCGTGAACGAGGGCGAGGACCTGACGCTCAGCTTTGCGCCGGCCGAGGGCTATTACTTGCAGGACGTCCTGCTCGACGGCGTGAGCGTCGGAGACGGCGCCAGTCTGACGCTTGAAGACATAAGGGCCGCTCACACCGTCCGCGTCGTGTTCGCCGAGCTGATGTATGAGCTCAGCTATTTCACCTACGGCGGTACCGAATACGAAACGGAGCTGCACAGCGCCGGTACGGTGGTGGAGCTCGACAAGGTCCCCGTCCGCAGCGGATACAGGTTTACCGGATGGTTCGCGGATGAGGTGCTCACGCTGCCCGTAACCAGCGTGACCATGGACGACCACAAGTCTGTCCACGCCGCTGGGAGCGCGTCATCACGCCTGTGCCTCCCACGCCCTCAACTCCGGATGAGCCCGAGGTCTACAGGCCGAACGGCCTCGTTCTGGATGAGCATTTCGCCTACCTCATCGGCAACGACGATGGGCTTATTCGGCCGGAGGCAAACATCACCCGCGCTGAGGTCGCGACCATCTTCTTCCGCCTGCTGACGGACGAGACGCGCGAGAGCTTTTGGTCAGACACGAACAGCTACACCGACGTAGCCGCCGGGAGCTGGTACAACAACGCCGTTTCCACGCTCAGCGCAATGGGCGTCCTCGGCGCTATGAGGACGGCTCCTTCCGTCCCAACGCCAGCATCACCAGGGCCGAATTTGCAAAAATCGCCGTCAGCTTCTTCGAGCTGGAGGGGCTGGACTGCGAGAACCCCTTCCTTGACGTAGCACCCTCAGCCTGGTATGCGGAAAGCGTCGCAGCCGCGGCTGAGATCGGCCTCATCGAGGCTATGAGGCGGGCTTTTCCGCCCGGATGCACCCATCACCCGCGCCGAGGCCTGCACCATTGTGAACAGAACCCTCGGGCGCGCTCCACACGCGGCCGGGCTGCTGCCGGAAAGCGAGATGAACCTCTGGCCGGACAACATGGACGCCTCCGCCTGGTACTACGCCCAGATACAGGAGCCACTAACAGCCACGACTTCGTTTGGGCCGGCGAGTTTGAGCAGTGGACGCAAAAACTCCCCGAGCGCGACTGGGACGCCCTTCAGCGCTGATAAATCAAACAGAAAGCGCCGCCGTTTTCACGGCGGCGCTTTTTTGCGCTCTTCTTAATTCGCCTGCGGGTTCAGGAACACGGCGGCTCGAAAAACGCCGTCCTGCCAGTTGAAATCTGCCTTGCCGCGGTATTGGAGGGCTATCTGGCGTATAGAGCTTGTGCCTATGCCCTCGCCCCGGTGCTAGGTGGAGAGCAGGCTGCCGTCGGGGGCAGCCTTGGGCGGGTGCGGGGAGCTGTTGTCTACGGCTGTGGTCATAGCGCTGCTGCCCGTCAGGCGCGCGGCGGCGCGGACGAAGCCCCCCTCCTGCCCCGCGCAGGCCTCCAGCGCGTTTTCAAGCAGTTTTCCCAGCACGACGCAGAGGTCGGGCTCTGGTACGGCGAGGCCCTCGGGCAGGTCGAAGCTGAACTCAAACTCTGTACCCTGGGCGCGCAGCCTTACAGCATAGTGGTTAAGCAGCATATTGACGGAATAGTTGCGGCACCAGGTACAGAAGCCGTCGCCCGGGCCGCTGTCCGCGTTCGCGTTCAGATACTCGCGCAGGCGTGCCTCGTTGCCGCTCTCCAGGTAGCTGCGGATGATATTCCGGTGCTGCCTCAGGTCGTGGCTCGCGCGGCGGGTCTCTTCCATATACTCCTGCAGCTGTGCATACTGCGCGCGCTGAAGATTCAGTATGTTCTCCATCTGCCGCGCCTGCTCCTCCAGGGCGGCACGCTTTTTCAGCCCGTCCAGCGAGCGCATCAGCACATAGCAGACTACCATAATGCTGAACATCAGGCTCAGCCTCGCAATGAGCGCCGTCCAGCTGGTCACGCTGTCGGCATCGAAGGCGTTGGTGAAAATGAGTACGACCAAGCTGGCGAGTGCAGGCAGCAGCCATATCACCCGCCAAATATCCGGCGAGTCGGCATCTTCAACCGCGCGGGCGGTGCTCCTGAAATACCGCATGGACCACGGCATCGTCACAAGATACACGGCCGCGCACATCAGGCTGCATTGCCAGGACATTGCCCCCTCTGAAAACAGCCTTGCAGCCGCAAACGAGGCTATCCCTCTGGCTATTATCAGATAATCGACCACAAGTACATAGGTGAAAACCAGCTTGAACGGATTTGTGCGCACCATTATAAAATACACGCTTGCAGAGAGCGCCGAGAATACCAGTTCGAACATCCTGACGCTATATCCTGCCTCCGCCGCCAATTTCACCACCGGTATCTTTATAACGAGCAGCAGGCATACCAGCAGAATGGCGAACTTCTTGGAGCGCCATTTGAAATCCCAGTACTGATAAAAAGCCAGAATATGGCTCGGCAGCCAGGAGCACGCGGTATACAAAAGCAGTTCCATCACAGCTCGCTCCTGACCCTGGCGATGCTCCGCTCGGCGTAGGCCTGCTCCAGCGACGGGCGTCGCCTACGGCTGACGGGCAGCCGGTCCCCGTTTTCCATCACAACCACCTGAGCTTCCAGCGTGCCGACGGCATCCAGATTTATTACTATGCCGCGGTGGCACTCGTAAAAGCGCCCGTCCTTCGGGAGCATGGGTTTCAGTTCCTCCACAGTCATGCGCGCAAAAACTCGCCCGCACGCGTGAGCAGGCGCATCCTGTGGTTCAGGACTTCGGCGTAGAGCACCTCGTCCGCCGGGACACGCACGCTGGCGGCGGTGGCGCTGAGGTCTATGTACTCCTCCAGGCGGAGCTGCGGAGAAGGCGGTCCATGAGCCGCTCAAAGCGCCTCTGTCCACTCTCCCCCGCCCCCTTCACGAGGAAGCCCGCGGCTTCGACCTCGTAGCCCTCCAGCGCATAGCCCGCCTCCGTGGTGACGAAAACAAGCAGGGCCTCAGAGCCCAAGGCGCGCAGGCGGCGCGCCGTCTCCAGACCGTCAATCCCGTCCATCACTATGTCGAGAAAAACTATATCAAAGCCGCCTGATGCGGCAGCCTCCAGCAGCTCCTCGCCGCTGCGAAAGCCCGACACCTCAATGGTCAGCTCATGCTGCGCCGCGTAGGTCTCCAGGGCCGCGCCGAGCCGCTCAAGGTCTGCCGGAAGGTCGTCTACTGCCGCTATATTTATAGTATCCTGCACAATAAACGCCCTCTATTCCACTATACTTTGTGTGCGCAGCACCGCTTGCGCCAAAAATTCACCGCTTGCGTCAGGGACCTTGAAGTTATTATAAATACTGTGTAAATTGATTCGAGAACACCAGATCATCACAGCTTGGACGGTCTGGGATTTTTATGTCGGGCACGACTTTTCGCTTTGCTTTATTTTTGTATTATAGCACGGCGGTTTCCCCTTTCAAAGTTTTTTACCTAAAAATGAAATTGCCAGGCTCGGCATCTACTTTTAATTCGGGGTGACAAGATGAAAAACGAACGCATCAACTATACGCAGGTGGTATGGGAAATAACCCGCCTGCTCCAGGACGCGGAGTCGCTTGAAGAGGCGCTTCGAACAAGCCTCGGCGAGGTTGTCAAGGCCGTCGGAGCTGAGGCGGGGACCATATGGTTCTACAATTCAAAGGTCGACAAGCGCATTTACCCCTCCTTCACCATTGGCGGCGCGACCTCACCGGAATGAGTCTCGCCGAGGGCGAGGGCATCGCGGGCCAGGTCGTCAAAGAGGGCAAGACCACCGTCGTCAAGGACTGCCAGAGCGATGCCCGCTGGGCCGGACGCTTTGATGAGAGCACCGGTTTGTCACAAAGAGCATGGTCTGCGCGCCGCTCATCAATAAATATGAGGTCATCGGCTGCATCCAGATAATTAACAAGAAGGACGGCTCGCTCTACAACGACGCGGACGTGGACCTCTGCGAGAATCTGGCCATGCTCACGGCCATCCATCGACGACAAGGGCCTGAACCTCGGCTTTGCGGAGGAAAAGAAGTCCATCATCTCTCTGCGCGGCGTCACCAAGGTCTTCGGCCAGGGCGACACGCAGATCCAGATCCTCAAGGGCGTGAACCTCGACGTGCGCGAAGGCGAGTTCCTCGTTATCCTCGGCGAGTCGGGCTGCGGCAAGAGCACTATGCTCAACATAATAGGCGGTATGGATAAGCTCACCGGCGGCAGCTTCCTCTTTGACGCGTGGACTACTCCAATGCCGATGAAAAAACGCTTACCATGTACCGCCGCCACTCCGTAGGCTTCATCTTCCAGGCCTACAACCTCATGCCCACGCTGACGGCCAAGGAAAATCTCGAATTCATAGGCGAGCTCTGCGAAGACCCATGGACGCTGAAGATGCGCTTGAGCGCGTCGGGCTGCTGGGCAGGAAGGACAATTATCCATCCCAAATGTCCGGCGGTCAGCAGCAGCGCGTATCCATCGCCCGCGCGCTCATGAAAAGCCCCGGCTCATCCTCGCCGACGAGCCCACCGCCGCGCTCGACTACGAGACCAGCATAGAGGTCCTCACCGTTCTTGAGGATGTCATCAAGGCCGGCACCACGATGCTCATGGTCACGCACAACGAGGAGATAGCCAAGATGGCAAACCGCGTCATCCGCATGAAGGGCGGCGTCGTGGCTGAGGTCATCGTGAACAGGCATCCCGCCGCCGCAAAGGAGTTGGTCTGGTGATGAAAGCCACAGGTCTTAAGCATCTGCTGCGCAGCATACGCAAGAGCGGAGTCTCCTTTCTCGCCGTTGCGGTCATTGCGGGCGTCAGCATTGCGATTTTTCAGGGTTTCCAGTCCTCGGCGCACGCATCCTCCGCCGGGCTGACGCATATTTCGTTGAAAACCGGCTTGAATCCCTAGAGATAAGCTGCGCAAACGGCATTACCGACGAGGACATAGAGGCCATCTCCGCCTGGGACGGCGTGCGCTCCGCTGAGGGCGGCTACACTGACGCGGCACAGCTGGAGCTCGACGGCGAGCGCGTGCTGGTACAGGTCCGTTCCCTGCTTGAGAGCATGAATGACGCCGTCATTGTCGAGGGCGAGTTGCCCACGGCAGCGGATGAGGCCGCCATCGAAGAGCTGCTCGCCTCCGAGAAGGGCATCTCCGTCGGTGACACCATAACTTTGCAGAACGACGGCTGCCTGCTCGGCACCCAGTTCACCGTAACGGCATAATCAACCTGCCTGTCTACTGCTGCTCCGGTCTTGAGGACACTCGCGGCTCCGGAGATGAGGGTCTGGGCTCGAACGAATACTTTATAGCATTTGACAAGTCCGCCTTTGACAGCGACAACTACAGCGGCTGCTACACCACCGCTTACATAGACAGCAGCCGCTTCGACGGGATCTACTACTTCTCCGACGAGTACGAGACTGCCGAGGACGAGTACATAGCTGCGCTTGAGCCGCTTGCAGCGGAGAGGGCGGAGCTGAGGTATGAGTCTCTCAGCGGCGAGGTCCAGGACGCGCTGGACGAGGCGCAGGCCGAAATTGACGACGCGAAGGCAGAGATAGCCGACGGCGAGCAGGAGCTGGCTGACGGCAGGGCCGAGCTGGAGGAAAATCGTCAAAAACTTGAGGACGCGCGCGCTGAGATAGCAGACGGCGAGGCCGAAATTGCTGATGCTGAGGCGGAGATCGCCAATGGACAGAAGGAGCTGGACGATGCAAAGGCTGAGTTCGACGCCAAGGAAGCCGAACTTGCGGACGCGAAGGCCGAACTCGACGCCCAGCTCACGGGCCTCGGCCTGAGCACCGACCTCGACGAAGCCCTGGCAGCTCTGGCCGCGCTGGGCGACGCCGGCGCGCCGCTCAAAGAGGCCATAGCCCAGTATCAGGCCTCCGAGCAGCAGCTTGAAGCTGCCAGGTCCGAGATAAACGCCTCCGAGGCCAAGCTCGACTCCTCCCGCAGCGAGCTGGCCAGCGCAAAGCGCGAGCTTGAGGACGCCCGCGCCGAACTCGCGGACGGCGAACAGGAGCTGGCCGACGCCGAACAGGAGATAGCTGACGGCGAGGCCGAGTTGGAGGATGCCAAGGCCAAGCTGGCCGACGGCGAGGCCGAATTTGCCGACGCGCAGGACGAGGCCGACGAGCTTCAGCAGCGCGGCTGGATCATCTCAGGCCGCAACGAGGTCGGCGATGTGCGCGGCGTAGAGACTATAGTCAAGGCCATTTTCGGCCTCAGCTACGCCATGTCTGCCGTCTTCCTCATAGTCTCCGTGCTGGTCTGCTTTGCCGCCATAACCAGGGTCATACGCGAGCAGCGCGTGCTCATCGGCGCGCAGAAGGCCCTCGGCTTTACTGCCGGCGAGCTTTTCAAGCATTACACCATGTATAACCTCGTCTGCGCCATACTCGGCGTACTGGTAGGTTGGCTTTTGAGCGTCGTCATAGTCGAATTCATGTCGCTGCACATCTTTATGCCTAAGTTCACCTTCCAGGACACCCCCATCGTATTCGTCTGGAGCACGGCAATAATCTCCGGCGTCATCTGCATCGCCGTTTTTCTGGCGGCGACCTTCTTTACCTGCTCCAGGCTCGTAAAGGAACCCGCCACCGAGCTGCTGCGCGGCGAGGTGCCGTCAAAGGGCGGGCGGATGTTTTTTGACGGCTGGGGCGTCTATAAGAAGCTCAGCCTCTATTCCCGCTCGATCGTGAAAAACGTCTTTAACGACAAGGGCCGCATGCTCACCACGGTAATGGGCATCATGGGCTGCACGGCGCTGCTCGTCGCCTGCTTCTCCATCAAGCTCGGCATCAAGAACGCCTCCGTCGAGCAGTTCGGCACCTATTCCCTCTACGACTACCGGCTCTCCGTAGACACCGAGGCGGGCTCTGCGGACGATTTCGCCGCGCTGCTGGATGAAAACGGCGTGGAGAACCTGCTCATTCAGGACAAACTGAAAAACTTCCGAGGAGAGGGCCAGGACTGGAACAACGCCCACGTGCTCGCAGTTTCCGACGCGAGGCGTTCAGGAGCTTCATGTACCTCAAAAACATCGATGGCTGCGATGAGCTTACCGTGCCTGAGGAGGGCGTGCTCATATCCCGCAAGGCCTCTGAAGAGCTGGGCCTGAAGCCCGGCGACTATCTCGGCATCATGGACGAGAACGGCAGCGAGCACGGCTTTGAGGTCGCCGCCGTAGTCGAGAGCTATCTGCCTACCACACAGTCATAATGAGCAGCAGCTGCTATGAGTCGGTCATGGGCGAAGCGCCGGACGAGAGTGTGTTCCTGATAAAGGGCGAAGTGGACTCCGTCAGGACCGCGGCCCAGGGCATGGCGGGCTTCATCGAGCTTGCAGACAACAGCCGTTTTGTCCGCAGCGGCAGCGAGCTTGACCTCGCCATCTACGTCTGCGTCGGGCTTGCCGCGGCGCTCTCCGTGCTGGTGCTGCTCAACCAGATAACCATGCACATCGACCACAAGGCCAGGGAGCTGGCGGTCATGCGCGTGAACGGCTACACTCTGGCTCAGACCAGGGCATACGTCTCGCGCGACAATGTTGTGCTGACTGTCCTGGCCCTGCTCCTGGGCTGTCTGGCGGGCATAGGCCTTGCTACATCGACATCTGCATGGTCGAAGCGGGGCCGAGCACTATGTGCGCAGTCCGAACCTGCTTGCCTGCCTCGAATCCTGCGCCATCGTCGGCGTCTTCGCAGTCATCGTAAACATCATCGCCCTGCGCCGCATCGCGCATCTGAACCTCACAAACGTAAGCTCGAACTGAGGGGACCTTTATGGAGAACGACATCCGCGTAAAACTCATGGGCGTGCGCGGCACCATGCCTGTACACGGCCCCGACTGCCGCGTTTTCGGTGGCGCTACCAGCTGCGTATTCGTCAGCATGGGCGGGCAGGCCATCATTCTGGACGCGGGGACAGGGCTTTCCGGGCCGGGCTTTGACAGCTTTTTCGGCGCGGAGCACTTCACGCTGCTGCTCACGCACTCGCACGTGGACCACATCATGGGCTTTCCGCCCTTCCCCGCCCTCTTTGACGGGCGCGCTCGGGTGAGGTCTATCTGAGACCCGCGGGGGCCTGGACGCGCGCGCTCAGCTCGAAAAACTGATGGCCCCTCCGCTCTGGCCCATTAAGACCTCCGCCGTCAAGGCGGACGTGGCCTTCCGCGACGTGCTGGAGAGCTTCTCGCTGGGCGACGTGCGGGTGGACACGATGGAGATTGGGCATCCCGGCGGCTGCACGGCTTACAGGCTGAGTTTCGGCGGACGCTCGCTGGTTTATGCCACGGACTATGAGCCGGAGTGCGACGCGCCTGAGCGTTTTCTGGATTTCGCCCGCGGCTGCTCGCTGCTGCTGCTCGACGCGCAGTACACGCCCGCGGAATACGCGAACACCAGGGGCTTCGGCCACTCTACGACCGAGCGCAGCATCAGGATCGCCCGAGGCTGCGCCGCCAAAACTACGCTGCTGGTCCACCACGACCCGAAACGGACGGACGCGCAGCTGCTGGCTCTTGAAGCGGAGCTCGGGACCGCCCAGGACATACGTTTCGGGCGCGAGGGTGAGGAGGTTATATTTTAATGAACAAGAAAGCAGCCATTCCGATAGGCATCAAAATCGAGGCAATGCTGGCGCTCATGCTGGCTTTCGCACTCATGGTCTGCCTCTGGGCCCCTGTGCTCGCGGAGCAGAGCGCCGAGGCCAAGGACATGCGCCTTGAAGCTACAGAGGTACCGTTACGCTCAAAAACAGCAGCGGCAAGAGCCTATCTGTCCGCGAGGGCATGAAGCTCTACAGCGGCTACACCCTCAAGACCTCCGCGAAGAGCTATGCTATGTGACGCTGGACAGCTCCAAGGTCGTGAAGCTCGACGCGAACAGCGAGGTGAGGTGCGCAGGACGGCTCCAAGCTCGAACTACTGGT
>ENA-OQEN01000127-OQEN01000127.1-human-gut-metagenome-genome-assembly--contig:-NODE-127-length-31263-cov-5.368769_pt1 | contig 31263 bp, 49 predicted proteins | sample MGYA00242791_ERZ504627 | MGnify/ENA primary metagenome ERZ504627 (study PRJEB26092, sample SAMD00036316) | human gut metagenome | host: Homo sapiens | study: EMG produced TPA metagenomics assembly of... | reverse complement strand
CGCAGCAGCGCCCGTCGCCGCAGGCACGTCGATGCCCGCCTTCCCGGCAGACACCACGGTGCCGGAAGCCTTGGCAGTCTCGCTGCTACCTCCGTGCGGAATATCTTCACCGTAGCCCCACCCAGCTCCGTGGACGCACAGGGCCAGGGAATCAGGCCCCGGACCTGGTCATGAATGCGCTGAGCAGGCTTCGTCCAGTCGATCATGCCATATCCTTGGTGAGCATGGGGGCGTAGGTATAGGCGCTGTGATCCTGAACCGTGCGGTGAGCGGTTCCGGCACGCAGCTGTTCCACGGTTTCGGACAGCGCCTGGGCCCCCAGCTCCGCCAGCCGCGCCGTCAGCGCCTGGGCGTCCTCCTGGGGGTCAATATCGGTTTTCAGCGCATGCAGAATGTCCCCGGCATCCAGCTCCTTGGCCATATACATGATGGTGACGCCGGTCTCCCGCTCCCCGTTGAGGATGGCCCAGTTGATGGGGCCGCTCCCCGGTATTTGGGCAGCAGGGAGGAGTGGACGTTGATGGAGCCGTAAGGCGGGGTGTTCAGAATGTCCTCCGGCAGGATGCGGCCATAGGCCGCCACCACGATCAGCTCCGGGTGCAGCTCCCGCACCAGGGCCAGAGCCGTGCCATCCCGCATTTTCGTGGGCTGATACACGGTGAGCCCCTGGGACAGGGCGTATTCCTTCACCGGTGAAAAGGCCAGCTTATGCCCCCGGTTTTTGGGTCGGTCCGGCTGGGTGAACACGCCGCAGATCTCGTGTCCGTCCTCCACCAACCGCTTCAGGGACGCCACCGCGAATTCCGGTGTGCCCATAAACAGGATCCTCACTCCTCGTCGTCTCCCTCTTCCTGCCGGTGGATGTACTCCTCCAGCTCCTCCTCGGTCAGCAGATGGTCCGTATGCTCCACAAACAGATGGCCGTCCAGATGCTCGATCTCGTGACAGAAGCAGCGGGCCGTCAGTGCCTCATCCTCCACCTCGAAAAATGCGCCGTCCCGGTCCTGAGCCCGGACCGCACCGTGTAGGGACGGGTCACCACGCCATACTTCCGGGAATGCTGAGGCAGCCCTCCAGGCCGGTCTGTTCGCCGTCGGTGGCGATGATCTCGGGGTTCACCAGTTCAATGATCTCGTCATCCTCGTTCATCACCACGCACACCCGGCGCAGAATGCCCACCTGGGGCGCGGCCAGACCTACGCCGCCGGAATCCAGCAGCGTGTCCTTCAGGTCGTCCAGCAGCGTGTGGAGCCGACCGTTGAACTCCGTCACCGGGCGGCACTTCTTCGTCAGGCAGGGCTCCCCCTGCAGCACGATATTTCTCAATGCCATGGTCATATACCTCTTTTTAATCCATTAAATTGCAATCGGTGTAAATATGAAGCCCCTTGTGCTCCGGCCGCCGGGCAAATTCCTTCATAAACGCCGACAGCAGGCCCCGCAGGATCTTATCGTTGCGGCCGATCACCGTTACCCGATAGCGGTAGCGGTTGTTGACCTTCACCACGGGAGCCGGGGCCGGGCCCAGGATATCCAGGGCCATGCCGCGATAGGGCTCCTGCCCGGCTGCGGAACGCAGTCCGTCCCGCAATCCGGCGGCGGCCCGGCGCACCGTTCCCTCCTCCGGCCCGGTGACGGTGATGAAGAACTGGTCGGCAAAGGGCGGGTCCCGCCGCAGCTGCCGCAGGCGGATCTCGCCGTCGTAAAACCGGTCATAGTCCTGGTCTGCCGCGGCCAGAATCACATCATTCTGGGGCGTGTAGGTCTGGATCACCGCCCGGCCTGGCTTGTCCCCCCGTCCGGCCCGGCCCACCACCTGGGTCAGCAGGCTGAAGGTCCGCTCCGAGGCCCGATAATGGTCCACATACAGGGACATATCCGCCGCCAGCACGCCTACCAGCGTCACATTGGCAAAGTCCAGCCCCTTGGCCACCATCTGGGTGCCCAGGAGAATGGGTACCTGCCGCACCTGGAAATCCCGGAGGAGCTTCTCATGTCCCTGGCTGACGGTGTCCGCATCCATGCGGAGAACCTCCGTCCCGGGGAACAGAGCGCGCAGCTCCTCCTCCGCCCGCTGGGTACCGACGCCGATGTGCTTCATGCGCCGCCGCAGGAGGGGCAGGTCTCGCTGCTTTTTTCGGAATAACCGCAGTAATGGCACATCATCCGCCCATTGGCGGAGTGATACGTCAGATACACGCTGCACCGGGGACACTGGGGCACATAGCCGCACTGGGGGCACAGCAGCTGGCGGCTGCTGCCCCGGCGGTTGAGAAACAGAATGCTCTGCTCCCCGGCCTCCAGGTTCTTCTCCAGCTCCTGCATCAGCTCCCGGCTGATGCAGCCGTTGTTGCCGTCCCGCAGCTCCTGCCGCATATCCGCCAGGATCACCCGGGGCATCCGGTGCGCGTTGTAGCGCCGGCGCAGCAGCGCCAGCTGATAGTCCCCCCGGCGGGCCAGGTATGCCGTTTCCACCGTAGGGGTGGCCGAACCCAGCAGCAGCCGGGCATTTTCCCGGAAGCAGCGGTATTTGGCAATGTCCCTTGCATGATAGCAGGAGGATTTTCGGATTCATAGGAGCTCTCCTGCTCCTCATCCAGAATGATGAGGCCCAGGTTCTCCAGCGGCGCGAACACCGCTGATCGGGTACCCAGCACAATATGTGCCTCTCCCCGGCGGATGCGCTTCCACTGGTCGTACCGCTCCGTCAGCCGCAGGCCGCTGTGCAGCAGCGCCACCTCATCCCCGAAATAGGCGGAAAACCGCGCCATCATCTGGGGCGTCAGGGCGATCTCCGGCACCAGGATCATCACGGAACGGCCCTCCGCCAGCAATGTCTGGGCCAGCCGGATATACACCAGGGTCTTGCCGCTGCCGGTAACCCCCTGCAAAAGCGTCACACCGGGGCAGCCGCTGCGGGTCTGAGCCAGCACAGCCTCATAGGCCCGCTGCTGCTCGTCGTTCAGGCGGATCTCCTCCGCCGCTGCGGCATAGTCCTGCCGGGTGATGCGATACTCCTCCTGGCTGCGCAGGGACAGAAGCCCCGCCCGCTCCAGACTGCGGACGCCCTGCCGGGATACGCCGGTGTAGTAGCAAAGCTTCTGCACCGGGGCGTCGCCGTATTTGGCCAGAAAGGCAACCGCGTCATACTGCCGGGCGGCGGACTTCTTTTTTCGCTCCATCTGACGCAGGGCCTCCTGGGGAGCCAGCGACAAAGCCGCGATCTGCACCACCTTATCCTGGACCTTTCGGGAGCCCTGGGGCTCCATCTGCAACAGTCCCCGCTTTTTCAGGGCCGCCAGCACCCGGCTTCCGGTCTCCCCCAGGGCGGCGCACAGGTCGTCCCGTTCCATAGGGCCGTCCTGCAGCAGGCGGCAGGCCGCCGCCTCCCGCTCTGAAAGGTCCTCCGGCAGGGGCTCCCCGGTCAGGGACCACATCTCCCGATAGCTGTACCACACAGCGGCGGGCAGGATGGTGCGGATGGCGTCGTAAAACGTGCAGAAATACCGCTCCCGCATCCACAGGGCCAGGCGGATCTCCCGGTCCGTGATGACGGGCCCCCGGTCCACCACGGACCGGATGGGCTTGATGGGTTTGTCCGGCACCCCCTGCCCCAGGGCCAGCACGACCCCCTCGCTGACGCGGTTGCCCCGCCCGAAGGGCGCCAGCACCGCATGCCCACGGCGATGTCCGTCCCTGGGGGATCAGATAGTCGTAAGGCTTGTCAATGGCATAGGTTGCCGCCGCCACAGCCACCTTGGCGATCTGCGGCATGGCGATTCCCCCTTCTGTCCCGTCACGCCTCGTCGGAAATGGCGGTGTCGATGGACTTGGCATCGAAGCGGCCCTCGGCCACCTCGTTGATGGCCAGGGTCACGGGCTTCTCGTCCAGGGGCTCGTCGCGGCGCTGGGCCTCGATGGCGATCTGGCGGGCCCGGCGGGCCACCACGTTCACCATCATATAGCGGTTGGGAATGTACTGAGTCAGCTTGTTCATAGCGGGATAGAGCATCATAATAGCATTACCGTCCTTTATCAGAAAAAATTTTTAGTCCTTTACCAAATGCATCCGCTCGGCGGGCTTGAAGTGCTCCACGCGGAAGATATCATTGAGCTCAGCGGCGGCGCGCTCCACGTCGTCGTTGATGATGAAGTAATCATAATCCGCAGCCAGGGCCATTTCGTCCCGGGCCCGGGTCAGCCGCTGGCGAATCTTGTCGGCGGAGTCGGTGCCCCGGCCCACCAGGCGGTGCTCCAGCTCCGTCCATGACGGAGGAGCCAGGAAAATACGCACGGCGTCAGGCCGCTTGGCGTAGATCTGCTGCGCACCCTGCACGTCGATCTCCAGCATTACATCCCGGCCCTGAGCCAGGGCCTCATCCACGGGGATCCGGGGTGTGCCGTAAAAATTCCCGGCATAGCCGCATGCTCCAGCAGCTCGTCCCGCTCCACCATCTGCAAAAACGCGTCGTCACTGATGAAGTGATAGTGTACGCCGTCCACCTCGCCGGTGCGGGGAGGCCGGGTAGTAGCGGAAACAGACAGGAACATGTCCGGGTGGTTCTTCATAGCGCTTTTGAGCACCGTACCCTTTCCGGACCCGGACGGGCCGGAAAGAATAAAAATTTTGCCTTGCTTTTCCAAAGTCAGATCTCCTCCTGCATGAAATCCTCCGCCGACAGCCCCAGACGGGGGCCCAGCTTCTCCGCCGGCAGGGCGGAAAGCACCACATGGTCGCTGTCCATCACCAGCACCGCCGCCGTCTTACGCCCGTAGGTGGCGTCAATGAGCATACCCCGGTCCCGGGACTCCTGGATCAGCCGCTTGATAGGCGCGGAATCCGGACTCACCACGCGATGAGCCGTCCCACGGACACCAGATTGCCGAAGCCGATATTCACCAGCTGCACAGCGGTTCCTCCTTTACTCGATGTTCTGGACCTGTTCGCGGATCTTTTCCACCTCAGCCTTCATGGCCACCACGTCCTGGGTCACGGCCAGGTCGTTGCACTTGGAGCCGATGGTGTTGCACTCGCGATTGAATTCCTGCATCAGGAAGTCCATATCCTTGCCGGTAGGGCGCTGAGCCTCCAGCATAGAACGGAGCTGGGCTACATGGCTGCGCAGGCGGACGGTCTCCTCGTCTACAGCCACCTTGTCGGCAAAGATAGCCGCCTCGGTAAGGATACGTCCCTCGTCCATGGTGGTGGAGGCCAGCACCTCCCGCATTTTCTTCTCCAGACGCTCCCGATAGGCAGCCACGGTCTGGGGAGACTGCTGCTCCACCCGGCCAACGGCGGTCTCGATGGTCACCAGACGCCCGGCGATATCCTCCGCCAGGCGGCGGCCCTCCACGGCACGCATGGTATTGTACGCGGCCAGGGCCTTATCCAGCACCTGGCAGATGTCGGCGGCCACGGTCTCCAGGTCCTCCTCGGCCTTGGTGACGGTGAGAACGTCCGGCAGCTTGGCAAGGGTCATGGGGGTTACATCCCCCTCCAGGGAGAACATGCTCTTCAGCTGGGTCAGGGCCTGGAAATAGCCGCGGGCCAGGGGCTCGTTCACCGTCACCACGGACACATCCGCGGCGCTGGCGTCGATGGTGACGAACACGTCCACCTTGCCCCGGGACACGGCGCTCCGGACACGGGTCTTGACGGCATCCTCGGCAAAGACGTAGGCACGGGGCATTTTCACCGTGCAGTCCAGGAAGCGGTTGTTGACAGACCGCACCTCCACGGTAATGTCCCGCTGGTGCAGAGTCTCTCTGGACCGGCCATAGCCGGTCATGCTTTTGACCAATGTAAACTCCTCCTATCTATGGTCCGTCAGCAGCAGAAGAAATATCCGCCGCTGCCAAACAGGCAGTTCATACAGGCGCAGGCAGCGCACAGGCTGCTGCAATTGTCCCCGGCGCAGTTGCCGGTGGTAACGTGCCCGTAGCCGTTGGGACGATATGCCGCACCGTTTCCGTTGAGCATATCCAGGGCCCGCTGATACTCCGCATTGCCCGGGTCCATCTGCACCGCCGTCTCATAATAACGCCGGGCCTCGTCCATCCAGCCCCGCTTATAGCAAACGGCCCCCTTCAGGAAGTTCCATTCGCCGTTATGGTCCGTCTGGGCGTTCAGCAGCTCCTCGGCCAGGTTCAGATTCCCCTGGGAGATGGCCAGACGGACCCGCTGCCACACGCCGCCGTATGCTCCGGCGTTATAGCCCTGGCTGTACCCGCCGGTGTATCCACCGTAGCTCTGGCCGCCGGACTGGGCCGCCTTGCGCTGGGTGCGGATGGTCTCGTATGCCTCGTTGATCTCCTTCATCGCTCCTGGGCCAGGTCCTCCAGGGGGTTGTCATGGTAATTGTCTGGGTGATATTTCCGGGCAAGGTTCCGGTATGCCTTTTTTACTTCTTCATCTGTGGCAGTGCTGGGAATGCCCAGCACCTGGTAGGGATCGCGCATATCAGGCGCCTGCCTTTCGTTGTTTTCTTTTGTGTCCTTTGCGGAAGGTGCCGTTCAGCACCGCCGCGCCCACTGCGTAGAGTCCCTCATACAGGACGCTTTCGATAATGGCCCGCCAGGGGCCGAAGTCCGCCAGCTCAAAGGCTGCGGCCATGGCCCGGACAGAGCTGTCCAGGGTAGCGGCCAGCGCCGCCTTGTCGTCTGCCGTCAGCGTCCCGCCCTCCGCGTGAAAGCGGTAGACCAGCGGGTTATAGCTGCCGGACTTTACGTCCTTTTTCAGGTCGTCTGCCGCGTCCACCAGATAGACCCACCGGCCCAGGTGATAGAGCAGCTGCCGCAGCACCCGCCGCCGCACCGGGTCCGCTTCCTCCTCTGACGCCCCGGCCAACAGCGCCGCGAAGGCGTCCGCCGCCCGGTCTATAGAGGGGCATTGCTCCGCCTCCAGCCGTGCCAGCTCCTCCAGGTGCGCCTGGGTGCACGCATCGAAGCCGGGCCGCCTGGCCCGCGCCTTGCGATAGGCCCGCCGCAGCAGGAGCAGGGCCGCGCGGTACGGCAGCCCCCGGAAAAAGCCGTGGTCCGCCACGCCGTCCTTTAGCTGCCACCAAGTGAGAATCACGCTCAGGTCCGCCGCCGTGTCAAAGGCGTCCTGCCCCTCCAGGCGTCGCACCCCCGGATGGGGTGAGCCGGGCACCGGCAGTGGGCCGTGGGGCATTCCGGCTCCCTGGATAACAGCATAGCCAGAAAAGCTAAATCATAATTTAAGATCATCCGGGCGGTCAGTCCGTACCGGCGGCCCAGACTGCGGCACAGGCCGCAGTAAGCGGCCTGGAACCGGGACTTGTCCTCCGCCGTCAGATGTCCGTCCGCCGGCCGTACATAGCCGAACATCAGAACTCCCGCACGATGGTGTAGGTCAGGGTGTCCTTTTTTCGGGCATAGCGTCATACAGCTTAATGGGAACAAAGGACAGCACCACTGCCACAACGGCGATGGCATACCGCCAGCCTCGGTCAATCCTGCCGACAGGAAGTAGCCCAGCAGGAAAAACACCACCGGCAGCATATACACCAGCCAGGTGACGCCCAGGATGGCCCGGGTGGAGCTCTCCACCACCACCTTGTCTCCGGGGTGCACGCCCACCGGGTCCCGTGCCTCGGCATAGATGGACGCGCCGGTCATGCCGCATCCGGCGCACTCCTCGCAGTCGTGACCGCAGGCAGACTTCCGGGGTACGGAGATCTGCACATACCCGTCCTTCAGAATCTTTTCAACAGTTGCAACTTGTGTCATATTTGCTCAGTCCTTTCGCTTGGGGAAAACACATTTTACGGCAGACGCTCCACGTCCACCACGATCTGATACGAGCCCTTGACGCCTACGTTGGCGTAGTTTGCCACCTGCACCGTCACCGGAACCGTGTGTACGCCGGGCTCCGTGATGCCGGACAGGTCCACCGTGACCCGCAGATCCTCCCCGGTGATGCGGGCCATTTCGCCATCCAGACCCCGCAGCAGAATATTCAGGCTCTCCGTCACCGGCACAGCGGAAAAGCCCGCCGGCACGTTTTCGCAGTTAAAGGCCGTCACGCTAACGCTGCGCTCCGTGACCCCCGTGACCACGATGGTCACGGTGACGGGTCCCACATTCTCCGCCAGGGTAGTCCCCTCCGGCGCGGTGACGCTGTAGGTCAGGCTCTGGGAGGGCTGGAGATCCTGAAGGTACAGGGTGTCCAGCACAATGGCGTCGATGGTGTCCAGCACGTCCTTTTCGCCCACCAGGGTCACCTTGTCCGGGGACACGGTGTACTGCACCGTATCCATGGTGGACCCGGCGGCGGGAACGAAGTTGATGACCAGGCCCACCGTCTTGGATGTTTTCACCGGCAGGGTGGCCTGTACGGCCTTCACCTTGGAGCGAACGGCAGGGTTATCGATCTTGATGTCGTTGTAGTCGTACAGCTCCCACTCCAGGGCCTTCACCACGGTGCGATCCGCCCCGGAGATGTCCAGCGTCACCTTGGCATAGGCGATGTTCAGCAGGTCGTCCCGCTGGCCCCGCAGATTCAGCTCCGCCGGGTCCAGGGTCAGCTCCCCGGCGGTGAAGCCGGTGGCGGTGCTGCCCACGATGTCGCAGTGGATGGGGACGGTCTTGCTGTCCATCTCCCCCACGGTAACGGTAACGCTGTAGGCGCTGGCGTGATCCACGGAAATTTTGCTGCGCTGGATGTCGTCCTGATAATACACCTGATACGTCAGTGTCTGCTGTCCGGTCTCCTGGATGGAGCTGGTGTCCGCCACAATGCGGACCTTGCTCTTGTCCAGCTTGAACAGCTCGCTGCGGGGCCCTTGAGCACCAGGTCGATGGTGGTGTCGTAGCCCGACAGCAGCATCAGATTCTTGTCCGCCAGGGTAGTATCCTCGCCGGAGAACTCCACCGGAACGTTGTTGACCTTCATGGTCACCTCCACGGAAAGCCCCCGGTCCACATAGACCCACAGGGCAATGGCCACCAGGATGGAGATGACGATGCGGATGGCCTTGCGGCTTTTGTTGGCGTTGGTGTTATTCTTGGTTTCCATTCTGCTCCCCCTTTCTATGGGTGTGCAGCAGCTCCCGCAGGGACAGGCGGGGCTTGTCCGACTCCTCCTCCGGCTGGGGCATCAGCTCGTTGCACAGCAGCTGACGGAGCGTCTCCGGCATCAGGTGCCGCTTCAGCATTCCGCCGATGGCCACGGAGATGGAGCCTGTCTCCTCCGATACGATGACCACCACTGCGTCGGAGTTTTCGCTCATGCCGATGCCCGCACGGTGACGCATACCCAGATCGCGGCTGAGGTTCACATTCTTCGACAGAGGCAGCATGCATCCGGCGCCTAAGATCCGGCCCTGCCGGATGATAACGGCGCGTCGTGCATGGGGGCCTTCACGAAAAAGATGTTCTTCAGCAGCTCGCTGGATACCGCCGCGTCCAGAGTGGTACCGCTGCGGACGATATCGTCCAGCAGCAGCTTCCGCTCGAACACGATCAGCACACCCGTGCGGGTCTTGGCCATGTCGGTGCAGGCCACCACGGTCTGGTCAATGGCCCGCTCCAGCTCCGACGACTGCTGCTCCGGCTGGAAAATCCGCAGCAGGCGGATGTTCCGGCTGCCCACCTTTTCCAGCAGCTGCCGGATCTCCGGCTGAAACAGGATGATCAGGCCAGAACGCCCCATTCCACCATGTGGCTGAGGATATAGTTCACGCCCCGCAGATTCAGGGCCGCCGGGGACGACAGCCACAGGGCCACCAGAAAGATGGCAACGCCCTTGAGGATATTCTCCGCCCTGGTGCTGCGCACCAGACACAGGATCTTATACACCAGATAGGCGATGATGGCCACGTCCAGCACATCCATGGGCCGGATCAGCGACAAATACCGCCCCGCCCGCTCCAATACAGATACAATAGCTTCCATTTCCGGCGTCCCTTCCTTGCACATACCAATACGTATTTTACATTATATAAAATTTATTGGGAAAATGCAACAAAAACGTCTGTCAAAGCTCTACATTTTCACGAAGCACCCGGGACACGGACCATACCAGGCGATCCGCCTGGTCCGGCGTATTGAAAAACGACGTGCTCAGCCGCAGGGTTCCGGTTTCCAGCGTCCCCGCCGTCCGGTGGGCCAAAGGCGCACAGTGGAGCCCCGCCCGCAGAGCAATTCCCCGCCGGGCCAGAGCCTCCCCCACCTCCTCGCAATTCCGTCCCTCCGTTACAAAGGATACAACGCCGGTCTGATGCCGAAGCTCCCGGTCCCAGAATATCCGCACCCCCGGCAGCCGCTCCAGCCCCTGGGCAGCCCGCTGCGCCACCCGACGCTCCCGGGCGGCGATGGCGTCCACTCCCTGCCGCCGCACGAACCGGATGCCCTCCAGCAGCCCTGCGATGCCCGGCATGTTGTGGTCCCGGCCTCCAGTCGATCCGGCAGGTCCGGGGGCATATCCTGCAGGCGGGACATGCTGCCGGTTCCGCCATACAGCAGGGGCTTTGCCCCCTCCCCTCCGCACAGCAGCAGCCCCGTGCCCTGGGGGCCGTACAATCCTTATGGCCGGGCAGGGCCACAAAGGCCGCCCCCCACCCGGACAGATCCACCGGCAGCACCCCCGCCGACTGGGACGCGTCCACGATCAGGGGCGTTTCCGTCTCCCGGCAGGTCTCGGCAATGTCCGCCACCGGTAGGATCATGCCGAACACGTTGGAAACGTGGGTGCACACCACCGCCCGGGGCCGCAGCTGCCGGATGGCCCGGCGAAATTCCTCCGCCGCCAGGTCCGGCCGGAAAAGCGGCGTATCGATCACCGTCACCGACAGTCCCGGAATGGCATGCAGGGGCCGGGTCACGGCGTTGTGCTCATATCCGGAGATCACCACCCGGTCCCCGGACCCCAGCAGCGACCGAATGGCAATGTTCAGTCCATGGGTGGCGCTTGTGGTGATGATAACGTTTTCCGGTTGCGGAACGCCCAGCAGCTCCGCCGCCTCCTGGCGGCACAGATAGGCCGTTTCCTCCGCCCGGCGGGAGGCGGGATAGCTCCCCCGCCCCGGGGAGCTCATAGCGTGCGTCGCCTGAGCCATGGCCCAGCCCACGGCGGCAGGCTTCTCCAGGGTGGTTGCCCCGGCGTCGAAATAGATCATTCCGCCGCCTCCCGATACCCCTCCTGCGTATGACGATAAACGGCCAGGGGCGTGATCCCCGCCGATTTCAGACAAGACAGCGCCTGCTCCAGCGCTCCGGGACGCAGCCGCACCGCATAGGCGCAGCCCGGTCCGTCAGTCCCATAGGCGCACGCATCAGTGCAGCCGGATGCCGCATCCGCCAAGGGCCCGCACCATGTGCTGAGCCTGTGTGATGGAGCGGGCCAGCAAAAGTTCATGGTCCATGCTTATACCTCCTCACAGGGCAGTCTATGCCCCGCCCACCCGGATGGTGCCCCCGCCTTTTTTGACAGGCTCACGATTCCTACAGGAACAAAAAAAGTTCCTGTTGCATTGGGTGACAAATCGTGCTACAATGTGCAAAATGATGTATGGTACATTCGGAATGTTCCGATATATACAGAGGGAGGAATTTTTCTATGGCAGAAAGCGCAGTAAAACGGATCGGTGTTCTGACCAGCGGCGGCGACGCCCCGGGTATGAATGCGGCGGTGCGCTCCGTGGTGCGGTCCGCCCTGGACCGCGGCATCGAGTGCATAGGCATCCGGCGGGGCTGGTCCGGCCTGGTCAACGGTGACTTTTATCGCATGGATTCCGGCAGTGTCAGCCGCATCATCAACCGCGGCGGCACCATTCTCTACACCGCCCGCAGCGAGGAGTTCCGCACGGCAGAGGGACAGGCCAAGGCTGCGGGGGTGTGCAAGCTGCTGGGCCTGGACGGCATCGTGGCCATCGGCGGCGACGGCACCTTCCGAGGCGCCCAGGAGCTCAGCAAATGCGGCGTATCTGTGGTGGGTATCCCCGGCACCATCGACAACGACATCGTCTGCACGGACTACTCCATCGGCTTCGATACTGCCGCCAACACGGCGTGGAATGCATCGATAAGCTGCGGGACACCATGCAGTCCCACGAGCGCTGTGCCGTGGTGGAGGTCATGGGCCGCCATGCCGGCTATCTGGCCCTGTATGTGGGCGTGGCCGTGGGTGCCACGGCAGTGCTGGTGCCGGAGCACCCCTATGATTTCAAGGTCCAGGTGGCCGACAATATCCGCCATGCCCGACTCAATGGCAAGACCAACTTTATGATCGTAGTGGCCGAGGGCGCGGCCAGCGCCGTGGAGGTAGGCCGCCAGATTCAGGAGGAGCTGGCTCTGGACCCCCGGGTCACCATCTGGGTCACATTCAGCGTGGCGGCAGCCCCACCGCCAAGGACCGGGTCATGGCCACGCGCATGGGCTACGAGGCCGTCCGCGTCCTGGCGGAAGAAAAGACCAACCGCGTGATCTGTGCCAAGGATGATCAGATCATCGACCTGGATATCGATGAGGGTCTGGCTATGAAAAAGACCCTGAATTCCGAGGAGTTCAAGGTCATGACCGTGATGACGGGCATGTGATTCTGCCGCAAATGTATTGTTCCCCCTGTCATGCACTGCATGACAGGGGGAGATTTTTGTTCAGGCGTCGTATACGCCAGGATGACGATACCCGCCACCACCAGGGCGATCATGAGGTAATGCTTCAGGGACAGCTTTTCCTTCAGGAAAATGCGGCTCCACACCACCGACGCCACGCAGTAGGCGGAGATGATGGGGGCGGAAATGGCCACATGGGCCGTGTCGGACAGGGCGAAGATATAGGCGAATTGGCCCGCCGTTTCAAACGCTGCGCCGGCGTACTTGGGGGCCTCCTGCCGGGCGATGAGCTTCTGCCGGCGGATGAGCACCACATATACGAAGCACACGATGCCCGCCAGCAGAAACGTCAGCTCATAGGCGCAGTTGGCAGCGCTGGCGGCGTAGTCGGAGCACTCATCCGCCGTGGCGAACATCCCCTCTGCCAGTGCCCGGGCAGACAGCTTGTCCAGCACACGGGAATCGGCAAAGGTGCCCGCCGCATCCAGTATGCAGTAGATAATGGGCAGCAGCAGGGCCAGGGCGGACTTGGCATAGCGGCGGTTGGCCGCCTCCTGCCGCTTCCGGCGCAGATCCTCGTCCTCATGAGCCTCCACTATGCCAGGCCCACCACGCCCACGCATACCAGGGCCGTGGCCACCAGCTGGGCGGGTACCAGCTCGCCCATGCCGCCGGTGATCAGGCACAGCACCGCCACCAGCGCACCGGAGGAGTTGCAGATGGGAGAGGAAATGGACAGCTCAATATACCGCAGGCCGATGTACCCCATGGCCATGGACGAGATGTACAGCAGCGACACCGGCAGATACGTCCAGATGATCTCCCAGGTCACCTGGGTGCCGCCGATAAAGATCTCATACGCCGCGTGCAGGCCCATGACCACGCCCACCGCCGTCACCATTTTCAGGTGGCTGTATTTATCGGTCTCCGACTGGCAGCCGATTTTGGAAAACAGGTCCGATCCGCTCCAGCACAGCAGAGCGATCAGGGAAAGCCAGAACCACATGTGATTTTTTCTCCTTTTACAATTACATTTTAGAATTACATTTCGATGATCCCTGCATCCATCAGCTTCTGGATGCTCATGAGAATGCCCAGCTTGGCATGGAACCAGGTCAGGCCGCCCTGGAAATACACGGCGTAGGGCGGGCGGATGGGCCCATCGGCGGACAGCTCGATGGACGCGCCCTGGACGAAGGCTCCGGCAGCCATGATGACCTCCGACTCATACCCGGGCATGGCCCAGGGCTCCGGGGTCACATAGCTGTCCACCGGCGCGGCAGACTGGATGCCCTTGCAGAAGGCCACCATGGCCTCCCGGCTGCCCAGCTCCACCGCCTGGATAATATCCCGGCGGGTCTCGCCGCTGCCAGGCACTACCCGGAAGCCCAGCTTCTCATAGCACCCGGCGGCAAACACCGCGCCCCGCACTGCGGAGGACACCACCGTGGGCGCAGGAACAGCCCCTGGTAAAAGCTGGTCAGAAGGCCCAGGTTAGCGCCCACCTCACGGCCCAGGCCCGGAGCACTGAGCCGGTAGGCGCAGCGCTCGATGCACTCCTTCCTGCCGCAGACATAGCCGCCGGTGGGAGCCAGGCCGCCGCCCAGGTTCTTGATGAGACTGCCCACCACCATGTCGGCTCCCACATTGGTGGCTCCTGGTCTCCACGAACTCGCCGTAGCAGTTATCCACCATGCACAGCACGTCGGGCTTGCACTCCTTGCAGAAGGCAATGAGCTTTCCGATCTCCTCCACGGAATAGGATGGCCGGGTGGCATAGCCCTTGGACCGCTGGATGGTGATGAGCTTGGTTTTCTCGTTGATAGCCGCCCGGATGCCGTCATAGTCGAAGCCCCCGCCGGGCAGCAGGTCCACCTGCCGGTAGCTGACGCCATACTCCTTCAGGGAGCAGGGCGAGGGACGGATGCCGATGACCTCCTCCAGAGTGTCGTAGGGCCCGCCCACCGGAGACAAAAGCTCGTCGCCGGGCAGCAGGTTGGCCCCCAGGGCCAGAGCCAGGGCATGGGTGCCGCAGGTGATCTGGGGCCGCACCAAGGCCGCCTCCGTGCCGAAGCAGTCGGCATACACCCGCTCCAGATTGTCCCGCCCCTCGTCGTCGTAGCCGTAGCCCGTGGACAGGTTGAAGTGGGTGGCGTTCACCCGGTTTTTCTGCATGGCAGCGATAACCTTGGCCTGATTGAACTCCGCCACCTGGTCAATGTGCCGGAACTGGTCCGACAGCCCCGCCAGCACCTCCTGGCCGAAACGCAGCACCTTGTCGCTGACGCCCAGCTGGCTATAGATGGAATTGGTATCCGTCATTTCTCCTCATTCCTTCCCATATCTTCTAAGATCTGCTGCGCCACCCGGTCCAGCACCTCGGGCTTGGACAGCACCAGCCCGCTTTCGCCGCTGCCCAGCACCAGCACCGTATCCCCTGGCCGGATGCCGTAAAACTGCCGGGCCTCCTTGGGGATCACGATCTGTCCCCGCTCCCCTACCCGGGCAGTACCGAAAATGCGGTGGCTCTTGGGCTTGCCCAGAATGTGCTTGCCCCCGGCCATGCGCCTCACCTCTCAATTCATACTTTTCACACAAATGTGACAGCAGACAGTATACCACATTTTTCCCCATTTGCAAGGGAAATCTGGAAAAAAACCGCAAAAAGGCCCACAGGCATTCTGAACCGCACCCCTCAGGAGGACAGCAAAAAATAGAAAGTTTCTCTGTTCAGCAGCCAATCGCTGCTGGCCGCTTTTGTACATCAAGTATTTCGTGTATGTTCCGCACCGGGAAAGCCGGGAATCCGCTTGTATTCGCAGAAAGATTGCATTTGCGGCGATAACTTCCGTCACGTCTGTTGAAAGCCGAATGCTTGCTGTGTTATACTGTGTATACACACGAACGAGTGGGCACGTTTGACGATCTGATCTACAATGACCTGCTGACGTATGCCGTCATCGTTTTGAATGGCGATTCAAAGGCGCATCTCGAAGTGGTCACGGAATATCAGCCTTTAGATCAGGCTCAATTATTATCATGAAGCAGACGATTGGAGAGATACCATATGACGATCAACTGTGTATGGGAGCATAACGGCAGAGACACCTTGCTTTATGCGGTGGATTTTGTAGGTGCATACACCCGCGGAGAAACATTGGAAGCCGCTGTCCGGAAAATGCAAGCAGAAATATGCTCTTATCTCAATGGTGCGGCAAAAAGCAGTAGCAAGCATGGATATCGCCATCATCGAAGAAAAGGTTTCCGAGCTTGCGATCTGCGACGCGGACTCTGATGTGCTTTTTGAAAGTGAAAAAGCACCGCTGACAGCAGAAGAATATAAAAAGTTAAAGGCACTTGCGCTGAAATCAGCGCAGGATTTTCTTGCCTTGTATGATTCTGTTCCCGATAAGAATGCAACGGCTGCTCCCGAACGCAAGACCTTTTACGGCAAAGTTCCGCGCTCAGCTGATGAAATGTATGCGCATACGAAAAATGTAAACGAATACTATTTTTCGGAGATTCATGTTGATGCCGACAATGACGGAAGCATCTATGCGTGCCGCAAACGCGGATTTGAGGCGCTGGAAGCAAAGGGAGATTTTCTTGAAAATGTAGTCGTCGCAGGTAGCTATGGAGAAGATTGGTCTCTCCGTAAGGTACTTCGTCGATTTATTTGGCATGACCGCATTCACGCCAAGGCAATGTATCGAATGGCTACAAAAGTTTTTGGTGCGGAGAGCATTGAAAATCCGTTTTGCTTTTTTGAGGAAGGAGTCTTAACATAATGGCAAGAACCGAAACGGTTGAATTTACAAATATGTGCATGATCTGTGATGGCAGCCGAGTTGTTGTGATCGACCGGAAAAAGCGGGACTGGCCGGGCATCACCTTCCCCGGAGGTCATATAGAGCCGGGAGAATCCTTTACGGATGCCGTGATTCGTGAGGTGCAGGAGGAAACTGGACTGCATATCCGTTCTCCCCAGCTCTGCGGTATCAAAGACTGGTGTGAAAATCAGTGCAGGTTTGTTGTGCTGCTTTATAAGACAACTTGTTTTGATGGCGAATTACATTCCAGCTCCGAAGGTCGGGTTTGGTGGGAAGATATTGCCAATCTGCCTAATCTCAAGTTGTCTTTGGATATGCGTGATATGCTACGGGTTTTCAAAGAAGAAAATCTGAGCGAGTTCTTCTACTATCAAGAAAGCAGTGCATGGAAGTATGTCTTGAAATAGCAAAACGGTGATAAGGTGGAAAAACCATGAACAAAGATATGTGCGTAGCCTGTGACGATGGAATTTTGAATATTCGTGTCGGCGCAATCATCATGAAGGATGGAAAGATTTTGATGGTTGGCAATGACAGAGACTATCTCTACTCCGTTGGCGGCAGGGTAAAATTCGGTGAAACAGCAGAAGATGCTGTCGTCCGTGAGGTGTTTGAAGAAACAGGCGTTCAGATGGAAATTGACCGCCTTGGCTTTGTGCATGAAAACTATTTCTATGGCGACATGCCTTCCAATCGGAACAAGCTGATTTACGAAATTTCTTTTTTCTTCTATATGAAAGTGCCTGATACCTTTGCGCCGGTCAGCGAGAGTTTCATGGAAGGCAGCAGCAAAGAACACTTGGTGTGGGTTTCGCTGGACGAGGATATTCCGATGTATCCCCAATTTTTCAAAACAGAATTGAAAAATCCAACGAATATGATAAAGCATTTCACTACGGACGAGAGATCGCCGTCCGCTCCTCGAGGCGCCGGGAGGCAGCGTCCCAGTCGATAATAGCCAGCGCCGCCTCCATATAGTCGTCCCGCCGGTTTTCGTAGTCCGGCAAAAACGCATGCTCCCACAGGTCCATGTTGACCAGGGGCCACAGGGGCAGGGGCGTGTCCTGATTGGCGGTGCAGACGATTTGCAGGCCCCCGGAGCAGCACACCAGCCACACCCAGCCGCTGCCGAAGATGCTGGCAGCGGCGTTTTTCATGCTGCGGTGCAGCCCCTCCATGGAGCCGAAGCTGTGCTCAATCTCCGCCAGCAGCGCCGGGGAGGGCTTGGTGGTCCGGGCCGGAGCCAGAGAGGAAAAATACAGCGTGTGGTTGTAGGTCCCCCCGCCATAGCGGCGCACCGCCTGGCCCAGCGCCCGGGGCAGCTGGCACCAGTGGAGCAGCAGACGCTCCAGAGGCCAGTCCTGGTACTGGGGCCACGGGGCCAGCGCGCCGTTGAGCCGGTCTGCATAGGCGGCAAAAAACGCGTCATGATGCAGCCGCACAGAGGACCGGCCCAGGTTGGGCTCCAGGGCGGCAGGCGGATACGGAAGCGGCGGCAGAATAAAGGGATAGGTCATAGCATGCAGTTCCTTTCCAAAAATTCTTCTCTTTCATCGTATGCCGCCGTTGACAAACCATGCCTTTTGGTGCAAACTGTAGTTGCCGCTCTGCGGCAGAGGAGGAACACATATGCGAAGAACAGACAGAGAGCGCGGCCAGGATTTCGCCTGGGACGTGCTGAAAAAAGCCCCCTACACCACGCTGTCCATGACGGACCGTCAGGGTCGGCCCTATGCCGTGCCGGTGAACCAGGCGGTGGATGAGGAATACCATGTGGTGTATTTTCACTGCGCCGGCGCCGGAGAGAAGTGGGAGCTGCTGAAGGACGGTGCTCCCGTGTGCCTGACGGCGGTATCCCACGCCATGTCAGTGCCCAATGCCTTCACCATGGCCTATGCCAGCGCAGTGCTGCGGGGCCAGGCAGAGGTAGTGACGGATCAAGGCGAGTGGACACGGGCCATGCTCCAGCTGTGCTCCGCCTTCGATCCCAAGGGCATGGGCCGCTTTATGGAATGCGTGGAGAAGAACGGTCCGGCGACCCGGGTTATCCGGATCACCCCTCAGGAGCTTACCGGCAAGGAGAACACCGCCGTGGAGAAGCATCACCACCACCATCACGATTGAGGAAACGCCATGGCATGCTATATTTTCGGCGCAGGCAGCTTTTACGGTCTGACCGCCCGGCCCCAGGCCGGGGATTTTACCATTGCCGCCGACGGCGGCTGGCTGGCCTGCCGCAAGACCGAGGTCATTCCGGACCTGCTGCTGGGAGATTTTGACTCTCTGAGTACGCAGCCGGATTTTCCCAATATCCTCCGGGTACCGGTGGAAAAGGACGACACAGACACCATGCTGGCCGTCAAGACCGGGCTGGAACGGGGTGAAACGGAATTCCATATCTACGGCGGCATGGGCGGCCGCCGGACGGACCACACCGTTGCCAATTTCCAGGCGCTATTGTATCTGGCCCGCCGGGGTGCACGGGGCTGGCTGTATGGCCAGGGTGAACGCTACACCGCCATTTCCGGCGATTCCATCACATTTCCGGCCCGGGACCGGGGCATACTATCCGTGTTCTGTCTGGGGGCAGACGCCCAGGACGTCAGCATCCTGGGCGGGCAATATCCCCTGCACCACGCTGTGCTGACGGCGGATTTTCCCCTGGGCGTCAGCAACCACTTTGCGGGGCAGCCCATCACGGTGTCTGTTCGGGACGGCAGCCTGCTCATAGGCATCGTGGACGAATGACAATATATCGTCAAAAGCAAAGGAGACGGAACATGATGAAGCAAACCGCCAGCCGTCTGCTGGCCCTGCTGCTGGCAATGATGATGACCCTGTCCCTGGCAGCCTGCGGCAACGCGGACCAGACCGGTATTACCGACGGCTCGGTATATGCCTTCCGGGTGGAAAAATAACCCCATGGGGCCTCCGAGGATCGGAGGCCCTCTTTTTCTGTGTTGCCAAGGCGGGCCCAACGTGGTACAATGATAGAAAACGGAAAGGGGGGCTGCTGCTATGCTGCTGGCCATTGATATCGGCAATTCCAATATCTCTGTGGGACTGTTCGACGAAAAGCGGGATCTGAAATTCCTGTCCTCCATCGACACCGACAGCCGCAAAACGGCGGATCAGATCAGTATCGATCTGATGAACATCTTTTCCCTGTATCGCTACGACCTGCGGGACGTCAGCGGGGCCATCTTTTCCAGCGTGGTGCCGCCCATCAACTTCATGATGGCCAAGGCTCTGACCCGGCTTCTGGGTAAGCCCCCGATGATCGTGGGACCCGGCGTGAAAACCGGCTCAACATCCGCATGGAGATCCACAACCAGCTGGGCGCCGACCTGGTGGCGGGCGCGGTGGCGGCTCTGGACAAGTACCCCACACCCATCATTATGATCGACATGGGCACCGCCACCACCATTCCTATATCTCCAGCAAGCGCAGCTATGAGGGCGGCCTGATGTTTCCCGGCGTGCGGCTGAGTCTGGACGCCCTGTCGGATCACACAGCCCAGCTGCCGGATATCTCTCTCCAGCATCCCAAAAGCCTCATCGGCAAAAACACTGAGGACTGCATGCGCTCCGGCATCGTCTACGGCACCGCCGGCATGCTGGATGGTGTCATTGACCGCATCCGCGAGCTTCTGCCCCAGGGAGAGACTCCTACCATCGTGGCCACCGGCAGCAACGCCCCCGTCATCGTCCGTTACTGCCGCAATAAGGTCCTGTATGACAAATATCTGCTGATGGAGGGCCTGTGGGACATCTATCAGAAAAATCATTAAAACACCGGAGGCAGTTTTATTCCAACTGCCTCCGGTGTTTTTTATCTTTTACGTTTCATTTTCGCGGGGGAACGCCGGGTGCGTACCGCTCAGAATCTGTCGGGTCATTTCTCGGGTGCGTGCCGCATACGCCGGATAGCTTTTCTCAAGGCGCTCCATGTGTACGGCCACCTTTTCCGCATCCCCCATCGCCGCATACAGAATAGCGGCCGCTGCATCTGCCCCAGGCTGCAAGGTGTACCGTCTCCCAGCTCTGCCATAGGGCAAACGCAGCACCTTCAAAATCCGTAGACATACCCATACACCATCCCTTTTTTGCGCTGCCAAAAGCTTCTATGCTCTGTGACACATGGGGATACTTGATTTATGCCATTTATCAGCGCTGATACTCAAATTCCAGGTTGTACATGGACACAATGTCGCCGTCCTGGATGCCCATGCGCTCCAGCTGGTCAAACAGGCCGGACTGGCGCAGCATTTTGTCGAAATACATGCGGCTCTCGTAGTCGGAGAAGTTGATGTTGGCCATAAGGCGCTGAAGCCACGGGCCCTCTACCAGCCAAGTGTTGTCCTCCTGCTGGATGCTGAGAGGCTCAGAGGTGTCGATCTGAGGCGGCCGGGCACATACTCCGGCTCATACACCGCCACCGGCGGCAGCTCCGCCAGACGGGCGGCGATCGCCTGCACCAGCTCACGGGTACCCTGGTGGGGTGGCGGCGGACATAGCATGAACGCATAGCCCGCCTCCTCCACATGGGCCCGGAAATCGTCCAGCTGGGCAGGGTCTGCCAGCAGGTCCGTCTTGTTGGCCACCACGATCTGAGGCCGTGTGGCCAGCTCGGGGCTGTACTGCCGCAGCTCCTCATTGATGGCATCGAAGTCGGCGATGGGGTCCCGGCCTTCGCTGCCGGACACATCCACCAAATGCACCAGCAGACGGCAGCGGTCGATATGCCGCAGGAAATCGTGGCCCAGGCCTGCGCCCTCGCTGGCGCCCTCAATGATGCCGGGGATATCCGCCATGACAAAGGACACGCCCTCATCCACATACACCACGCCCAGGTTGGGATACAGGGTGGTAAAGTGGTAGTTGGCGATTTTGGGATGGGCCTTGGATACCACACTCAGAAGGGTGCTCTTTCCCACGTTGGGGAAGCCCACCAGGCCCACGTCCGCCAGCAGCTTCAGCTCCAGCACCACGTCGTGGCTCTCGCCGGGAAGGCCGGCCTTGGCGAAGCGGGGTACCTGGCGGGTAGGGGTGGCGAAGTGCTGGTTTCCCCAGCCGCCCCGACCGCCCCTGCACAGGACAAAGGGCTCGCTATCGGACATGTCTTGATGATCTCGCCGGTCTCTGCGTCCCGGATCAGGGTGCCCCGGGGAACACGGATGGTCAGGCTCTGGCCATCCTTGCCGCTTTTGCGGCCTCCCTGGCCGTCCACGCCGTTGCCGGCCACATATTTGCGCTTATAGCGGAAGTCCATCAGCGTGGACATGTTGTCGTCCACCCGGACGATGATGCTGCCGCCGTCGCCGCCGTCGCCGCCGTCAGGACCGCCCGCGGCAATATACTTTTCCCGGTGGAAGGCCACTGCGCCATTGCCGCCGTTACCGGCCCGGACGGTAATACGGGCCTTATCAATAAATCCGTTTGCCATATCGTTACCTCATTTGCAAAAATACGCTTTATTTTATCCATTTTACAGGAAAACAGCCGCCGCGTCAAGATAAAGCTCATACCGTGCTCCTGTACCAGCGCAAGGTGAATAATGCGCCGCCGGGACAGGCATTATCGGCGCGGATGGTGCCGTTCTGGGCCGAAAGCACCATCCGGGCCAGGGCCAGGCCAATGCCCACGCTGGCCGGAGCTGCATCCTTCCCCCGATAGAATCGCTCAAACAGCCGGGGCAGATCCTCTGTCCGGAAGCCCGGCCCGTCATCCCGAACGGTGATCTCCGTAAACAGCGCTGTCTCCCGGGCGGATACCCGGATGTAGGATGCCGCGTGCTCCATACAGTTTTTCAGCACGTTTCCCAGGGCCTCGGCGCTCCAGGCAGCGTCGCCGGTGAAGCACTCCTCTCCTGCCGCCGTTTCCAGGGTAATGCCCCGCAGCTCCATAGGAACCGCCAGAGGCTGGACCGCCCGCCGGATGATGTCCGCCGCCCGGCAGGACTCCTCCCGGAACGACACTGCTCCCGCGTCAATGCGGGACATTTTCAAAAGCGTCTCCACCAGCCACTCCATACGGGTCACCAGCCGCCGCAGCTCCTGCAGAAGTGCCCGGCGCTCCTGTTCCGGCAGCCCCTCCCGTCCCAGCATGGACAGCGTCAGGTTGATGGCTGTCAAAGCGTCCGCAGCTGGTGGGAGATGTCCGCCATGGCATCCGCCAGCTGCATGCGTTCCCGATGCTGACTGTCCGCCGCCTGCCGCAGCCGGACAGTCATTTTCCGGATCTCGCTGGACAGGATGGCAAGCTCTCCCTCGTCGCAGGCGGCGATGGTCTGGCTGTCCAACCCATGGAGTACCCGGTCGATGTCCTGACTCATGTCCGCCAGCGCCCGGTACCGCTGCCGGGCGGATACCAGATACACCGCCGCAGACGCCGCCCCGGACACCAGCAGCAGCCCGGCGCAGCAAGGACCCGCCATAGCCCAGCCCACGGCGCAAAGAGCCGCCGTGATCCCCGTCAGGAGCAGCAGCCCCCGGCGAACCTCCCGATTTCGCAGCAGTCTCATAGCTCCACCCGATACCCCAGACCCCGGACGGTGCGGATGATCTGCGGCGCGGCGGGGTCCGTCTCGATCTTCTCCGCAGACGCTTGATATATACCGTCAGGGTGTTGTCATTGACAAAATCCCCGGCCACGTCCCAGATCTCCTCCAGCAGGCGGCTGCGGGACAGGACTTTCCCCGGTTGTGACGAATACCAGCAGCAGCCGGTATTCCAGGGCCGTCAGATATACGTCCGCCCCGTTTTTCGTCACCTGGCCCCGCTCGATGTCCGCCTGGACATCGCCCAGGGTCACCACTGCCTTGTCCCTGCCGCACCGGCGCAGGACGCTGCGGATCCGGGACACCAGCTCCCGGGGCCGGAAGGGCTTGGCCACATAGTCGTCGGCCCCCATGTCAAAGCCGGATACTACGGTGCTCTCGTCGCTGGAGGCCGTCAGAAAGATCACCGGCAGCTGCCGGGCCCGGGCGGCGGCGCACACGCCGAAGCCGGAGCCGTCCGCCAGCTGCAAGTCCACCAGAGCCAGGTCAAACCGCTCCCGTTCCAGGGCCTCCCGGGCGGAGCGCTCCCCTGCCGCCGCCGTCACGGCGAAGCCCTCCTCCCGCAAAAAATCCGTCAGCAGACGGACAATGGCGTCGTCATCCTCCGCCAGCAGTATTCTGTGCATCTGTGCTCCCTCCTTATCGGGTCCAGTATACCAGGCCGCTTCGCTTCCGTCTGTGACAAAAATGTCACCGGCCTGCGCCGCCCTTCGCCAGCAGGCCCCGGCACAGCCGAACTTCCGCCGGCGAAAGTGTATCCGGCTTTTTGATTCAAGTATACCGCAGCCCCAACGGATTTGCAACGGGCGCCGTCCTTTTTTGACAAGCTGAAATGACAGGGGCGATTCACGCCCCTGTCATTTCTTCAGCCCGCTGCCTCCAGCATGTGCTCCAGAAGAATGCCATAGCCTGAGTGGGATCGTTCACCAGAACATGCGTTACAGCGCCTACAAATTTACCGTTCTGGATAATGGGACTGCCGCTCATGGCTGTGTCAAGATAGGGACAACATTTTTTTGAAATATCTTTTATATGGCTTGCTCTTCAAAGCGGATTTCGGGGAATCCCACGAATCCGGAAAGCTCGTCCGAGAAATTCCACTCGATACGGATGCTTTTGCCCGGTCGAACGATAATCCTTTTAATGAGTTCCTTTGCAAGCTCCGGTGTCAGTTTTATCAGTCCCTGATACGGGGCAATCTTTTCGACAGCTAAAATTTGGTCGGCGCTCATGCGGATTTTTTCTTTCAGCAATGCCTGCTTTTGCTCCGCCATGACATACTGTGCCTTGAGTTCTTCCTCTCGTGCAGACAGCGAGTTCTTTTCCAAGGCATATTCTTCCTTCGTAATATTTCCGCAAGCGTACCGCTCGTAGAGCGCCATCTTATCCGCTTGAATACGGTCTATCTGTCTGTGTAACGATTGGCATTCACTCCGGAGTATCTGATCGCTGGATTTTGCGGAATTGCTCTCTCTTTTGATCGTTTGTACTTTCGCATCCAAAAGACTGCACTGTGTTGCGATGGCTCGTAAAGCAATCTGCTCAAGCTGATCGTTATTTATGCGCACGCTTTTGCAATCCGTTTTTGGATTGTAACGGTGCATGGAGCACAGCCATGTTTTGTTTTTTTCCTTTCCCTTGCTTAGTCGGTTTCCGCAGCAGCCGCATATGAGCAATGAAGTGAATGGGTTATTTGACCGTGCACTTCGGCTCTTTTTTACTGATTTTATAACAGTTAAAGCCTGATCATACTGTTCCCGACTGACAATCGCCTCGTGCGTATTCGGGATAACCTGCTGCAGTTCTGGCGGCACCTGCTTTACATGATCGCTGCCGACATGCACAACATGTGACTTAAACGGCACGGTATCCCCGGTGTAAATGCGATTGGATAGTATATTCCGAACCGATTCATAGCTCCATGAGGAACGAGCTTTATATCTTCCTCTGATATCGGCAAGGTATACGGATGGCGTCGGTATCGATGCTGCATTCAGCCTTTGCGCGATACCTGTTACGGTAATCCCTCCTGCGGCCCATTCAAATATCTGCCTGACTATCTGTGCAGCCGGTTTGTCAACCACAATGGTGTTTCGCACTTCACCCTTCTTATAGCCATAAGGAGCCGTTCCGTAAACAAATTCACCGCTCAGCTTTTTCAGATCAACAGCACTTTTGATTTTCCTTGAAATATCTTTGGAGTACATTTGATTGATCAGATTGCGTATTGCCAGTTCAAGTCCGCCGGTCGATTCTCCGAGCTCCAAACTATCAAACTGATCGTTTATGGATATAAATCGGACATTGTAAACCGGAAAAATAAATTCAAGATAATGTCCGGCTTCCAAATAGCTGCGAGCAAATCGAGAAAAATCACGCACAATAATCGTCCGCACTTTTCCGGATTCGACCAATTTTATCAGACGATTCATCCCGGGACGATTCATCGTTGTTCCGCTGTAGCCGTCATCTATGATTTCCGAAAGACGATCAACTGAGAACCCATTGCGATGCAGATACTGTCTGATACATGTGCGCTGCGACTGAATGCTGCAGCTTTCATCTATGCTGCCGTCTTCGACATCGCCGTCTTCCTTTGATAATCTCAAATACGAAATATCCATTCGCTCATCCAACCTGACGCACCTCCTCCACACAATTCCGCAGCTCGGTAATCGACTTATACGGATCACTGAAATTGAAAACAATGGTGATGCTCCGGTTGCTATGAACCTGAATCTCCTTTATAAGCAGTCTCAGGATTTCCGGCGTAAGAGCCGGCAGGGATTGATACTCCTTCATATTACCTATCCATTCCTGCGTAACAGTTATTTTTTCCTGCACTGCATTCCTTCTGGCTGCTGCCGCTTCTTCCGCATCCAAAAGCTCCTTCAACTGCTGAGAATACCTTGCCTTCATATACCCATACTCATTCCGATCAATCATTTGCTCGGTTAAATCGGTAAGAAGCCGTTCCATTCTATTCTCTACCTTTTGCCGCTTCGCAGATATGCTTTCAGCGGTTTCTGCCGCTTCTGTAAAAACCCGCTTGGTTTCTGGAGAATTCTTGATGCTTGCAACAAGCTGCTCAATATCAACAGCCACCTTTGTTTGCTGATCGATCGCATTCTTGACCACAGCATAAATCTGTTCCTGCCTGACATAGTGGCTTGTGCAGCGTGTGTGCCCAGAATACCGATAGGTGTTGCAATCATAAAAAATGCGGCTTGGGGTATTCGCACCAACCCGTGCGCAGCCTTTGCCGGCTGACATGAGGCTGCGACAATCCGCGCAATAAACCAATCCCCGGAACAAATCTCTGTAATCTTCTTCTGCACTATTCCGTTGAACATAGTGCTTTCTCTTTTCAAGCTCCTCAAAGTTTACCTTCTGAACCTGTTCAAATAATTCTTTAGACACAAGCGCCGGATGTGCATTTTCAATGATTTTCCACTCATCCTCCGGACGCCGTTTTTTATCGAGACCAACCTTGCTCCGCATTGCCTTACCGTGAACGCGGCAGCCGATATATGCTGCGTCCTGCGTGATTTTTCGCACAGTACCTGGTATCCACAATGCGTCCTTATACTTTTCCGCCATGGTCACACCACGTTCATAGCGAATTTTTTCCGGGGCATGGAATCCTTTCTGAATTCAATTCACGGCATATACCGTTAAAGCTGACCCTGTCAGCCCGCATTTGAAAAATCCGCAAAACAACCGGGGCTGTCTCCTCGTCGACCTGAAAAGTGTTGTTTTCCGGATCTCTGATGTATCCGTATGGAATGCTGCCTGCAGACGGCAGGTATTCACCGCTGTCCATTTTGGCATGTATAGACGAGCGGATTTTTTGGGAGATATCCTTGACATAGTAGTCATTCATCACCATTTTCAGCGGAAGCGTCAAGGCCGACGAGTCGGCGTTCGGTTCGGAACTATCATACCCGTCGTTCACACAAATCAGCCGCACCCCCATTTCCGGAAATATGCGTTCAACAAAATTGCTCGTCATTACAAAATGGCGTCCCAATCTGGAAATATCCTTCACAATGATGCAGTTGATCCTGCCGGATTTTATATCCTCAAACATTCTCTTGAAGTCGGGACGTTCAAAATTCATTCCCGTGCAGCCATGGTCCGAGTACGTGTCAACAAGCACAATGTCCGGCTTTTCGGCAAGAAAACGATTGCCGATTTTCTTTTGGTTGCCGATTGAGTTTTGCTCCGTGTCATCTCCATCTTCTACGGAAAGACGACCGTAAAGTCCGGCATTCCACATCTTATTTTTTGTGTCGGATATTATCAAAGCGTTATTTGCCCGACTTTTTCGTGCCATTTCAGACCACCTCCTTCTGCTGAAGAATTTCCTTATAATACGCCAGTTCATTCCTGAAATTAAAATCAATTCGGATATGCTTATCCTCATAAACATAGATTCTATCGACAAGGGTAATGACAGCCTCTCTTGAAAGCGCTGTAATGCCCTTGAATTTTGCAATAGATGCCATCCAATCCCGAGGCGTGGTATTTGTCAGCGATTTCTCTCTGTCGGCAGATAACTGTCGGATTATATTCTCAGTTTCCTCGATCATACCGGTATATTTGTTCCGCATTTTCTCATATTCATCCCGATCGATTAAATCGTCGTTGAGGGCTTCATATAATTTCATGCGAAAATTGCAGTACCGGTCGAGTTCGCTGTTTTTCTGAGCAATTGCCAGATCCAAGCGCCTGATATGGGCATTTTCAATTTTGCTTTTTCCCATTGCATTCAGCAGCTCATCAGTGTCTAAAATGATATCAATCTGTTTGGTAATCGCACGTAAAACAGTCTGCTCTAATTTGCTCTGTTCAAAGCTATGGCTGCTGCAGCCGTTTCCTCTTTTGTTGGCTGAGCAAACATAATAACGGAATGTTTTATTCCCGCGTCTCACTGTCCTGCGCAGCATAGAGGCCTTACAATCAGCACAGAATACCATGCCGGACAGTGGATATACGATATCGTTTTGAGGCGCTGTACGGGTATCCCGTTCCAGCATACGCTGCACAATCATAAAGGTCAGAGGGTCAATAATCGGATCATGGTTATTCTCTACGACAACCCAATCCTTTTCTTCACGCATCCTCATCGTTTTGATTTTATAATTCGGCGTTCCACGTTTGCTTGAACCAGTTTTCCCGTGTAAATCGGGTTTGTCAGTATCCTGCTGACTGACACAGCAGACCAATGCGATTCAGACGAGGTCCTGAAGCCTGTTTTGTACTTCAGTCCCTGGCTTTTTTTATAGTCCGCCGGCGAAAGAACCTTTTCGTTATTCAGAAAATCTGCTATCGCTTGCTGATATATCCTTGAAATTTCAATGAAAAAATGCCCCTGACAACCTCGGCTGCATAATCGTCCACAACAAGCTTATGCTTATCATCGGGAGATTTACAGTACCCATAGTTGGCAAAGGCACCCAAAAACTCGCCATTGCCACGCTGAATCTGAAACTGCTTTCGCAATTTCTTTGATAACTCGCGGCAATAGCCTCATTCATTATATTTTTTACCGGAATAATGATATCGTCACCGGCACGACTGTTTTCACTGTCTACATCATCATTGATGGCAATAAAGCGCACACCAAAAGACGGAAGATCATTTCAAGATACTTTCCCGTTTCAATATACTCTCTCCCCAGTCTGGAAAGATCTTTAACAATAACGCAATTTACTCTTTTTGATTGTATTGCATTTAGCACACTACGAAAACCAGGGCGGTCAAAGTTCGTCCCGGTATAGCCGTCATCCTGTGCTTCTTCAATCAAATGAATATTGGGGTTATTTTGAAGAAATGAACGAATCAGCTTGCGCTGATTCGCAATACTGTCACTTTCACGCTTTGCACCGTCATCCTTTGACAGACGATAGTATGCAATAGCATCATATTGTTCCGAATCGAGCGTTGTTTGCCCGTCAAAATAAAGCGCCATAACAAACCTCCTGCGTATTTCAGGAAATTTGTTTCCGGTGCCTGTCCGGATGGATGACCGTCCATCCTCATTGACCATTTTTATTATGCATTAAAAATGTGCATTTGTCAATGAAATCGCACACACTACCACAATTTTCCTGATGTGCGATCCATACTGTTTGCGTAAGCTAAAAGCCTGTCTTGCAGGCTTATTTCAGTATCTGTATAACCGATTTCCACTACAATACCATCGTCTAAATAACAGTATGGATTGCCGATTTGAGCAACATAGTCCCGTATTCTCTCCTTGCGAGGAATTGACGTGTCGATTACCACATTCTTTATCTCTCTGAGTGAAGAACGTTCCGCATTGGAATCTGTAAACTCATTCATCTGTCTGCTCCTTTCTTTCGTAAGTAATTATTGCCATTTTCGCTTTTTCTATTCAAATATTGAGATTTTAATGTCCACCGGCGCCTGCGGCGAACAGGTCCACAGATATTTCATCTCCCCGCCTTCCTTATGGCCGGGCCGCGAGTTACGGGCATATCATTGTCCCAACTGCGCTTCATGGAGAAATGCAGGGGCCACCCGCATACTATTATGGTTCCGGCTGCCGATCAGGCGGATAGTCGCTCGGCGAAGCCGGAATGTACCGGTTCCGGACTATTTAATTTTCAAAAAACTTGTAAGCACGGGGGATATCTTACGCAGGTAAAAAGAAAAGTCACAGTGGTAATACAGGATATCTGCATTGCTACTGTGATACGCGCACTGGAAAATGTGCCAGGTGTGTGATATAATGAGATTAAAAAATCGGAATTTGTGGAGGAAGTAAGTATGCTAAACAACATAGAGTTCGACCTTTGGGCTGATGGCTATGACAAAACTGTCGGCATTTCTGATGAGGAAAACACATACCCTTTTGCTGGTTATAAAAAGGTACTTGGGTTCATTTTTCAGACCATAATGAGAGCTGAAAATGCTGTTGTGCTGGATATTGGATTCGGAACAGGCACATTAACGGCAAAACTATACGAGCGAGGCTGTTCCATTTATGGGCAGGACTTTTCATCAAGAATGATTGCGTTGGCATCTGAGAAAATGCCAAATGCGCATTTATATCAAGGGGACTTTTCAAAAGGGCTTGTCGAACCATTGCGTAACTTTCGTTATGATTATATTGTTGCGACATACTCTCTGCATCATTTGACGGATGCGCAAAAGAGCGACTTCCTTTTAGACTTGCGTAACTACTTAAAAGAAAACGGTAAAATTATAATCGGCGATGTTGCCTTTGAAACACGAAAGGATTTAGAACAGTGTAAATTGAAGGCAGGAGACACATGGGATAATGATGAAATCTACTTTGTCGTTGAGGAACTGAGAAAAGATTTTCCAGACCTTTCATTTACGCAAATGTCCGATTGCGCAGGCGTCCTGATTTTGGACTGACAACTTCCAGTTTAACGAACAGGAGATGATGAACACATGAGAATCCTACATGAACTTTCTTGGCTATGGGAAACGCTGGGCATTGCACTTTTGGCTGCGGCCGTCTGCATGGCTTGCGCCGCGCTGATTGGCAAGGCAGCGAAGAAGAAACTCAGCAAAAAGGTGTTGGCAGTCATAGGGGCTGCGGCATTTGTGGGCGCGATTCTGGCGGTCATTCTGATTGCCCGGACACCAATGCCGCTTTGATAGGACGGATCGTTTGCAGGAAGCGTATGCATTTGGGAAAAGAATTTGCTAAACAAATCGGGATTTGTGGAGGTAAGGATGATAGTACCTGTAGATGAAACAAATCTTCTTCAAGCCGCAACCATCCATTCAATATCCTGGAAGGAATCGCATCGTGCATTTTGTTCTCCTGATTTCATAGAAACACACACGCCAGATCGGCAACGTGAGTATTTGAGAAACAAGATGAATAACGGAACAAAGCTCTATATGCTTGTAGAAGAAAAACCAATAGGGGTTGTTTCTGTAACAAAGGGTTTAATAGAGGATCTTTATATTCTTCCAGATATGCAAAACATGGGTCATGGAACGAAATTGTTACTATACGCAGTAGGCCAATGTACGGATACCCCTACGCTGTGGATTCTTGAGAATAATATAAATGCTGAGAGACTCTATCGTCGAATAGGCTTTAAGGAGACAGGGAGAAAGAACGCAATAACAAATAAACTTGATGAGATTGAGTTCGCATTGACATAACTTCCAGTTTAACGAACAGGAGATGATGAACACATGAGAATCCTACATGAACTTTCTTGGCTATGGGAAACGCTGGGCATTGCACTTTTGGCTGCGGCCGTCTGCATGGCTTGCGCCGCGCTGAT
>ENA-OQEN01000126-OQEN01000126.1-human-gut-metagenome-genome-assembly--contig:-NODE-126-length-31331-cov-3.599378_pt1 | contig 31331 bp, 48 predicted proteins | sample MGYA00242791_ERZ504627 | MGnify/ENA primary metagenome ERZ504627 (study PRJEB26092, sample SAMD00036316) | human gut metagenome | host: Homo sapiens | study: EMG produced TPA metagenomics assembly of... | reverse complement strand
GCGGCGATGACGCCGAAGAGCAGCATGGAGACGCCGCCCATGACAGGCGTCGGAATGCTCTGGATCAGTGCAGCGAGCTTGCGAGGCACGAGAGCAGGATGGCAAAGACGGCCGCGCCGCCGATGACCCAGGTCGAGAAGACCTTCGTGATGGCCAGCACGCCGATGTTCTCGCCGTACGTCGTGTTCGGCGTCGAGCCGAAGAAGCCCGAGATGATGGTCGAGAGGCCGTTGCCGAAGATGGAGCGGTCGAGGCCGGGATCCTTCGTGAGGTCGTGGCCGACGATGTTGCCCGTGACGATCAGGTGGCCGATGTGCTCGACGATGACGACGAGGGAGGCCGGCAGAATGATGAGGATGGCGCCGAGGTCGAACTTCGGCGTGTAGAAGGTCGGCAGGGCAAACCACGGTGCGCTTTCGACGAGCGACCAGTCGACGATGCCGCAGAGCGCGGCGATGATGTAGCCACTGACGACGCGATGAGGATCGGGATGATGGAGAGGAAGCCCTTGAAGGCGACGGAGGCGAAGATCGTGATGGCGAGCGTTGCGAGCGAGACGAATATCGCCGTGCTGTCCGTCTTGTCGCCCGTGAGGCCGGCCATGCCCGCGGCTGTTGGCATGAGCTCGAGGCCGATGACGCGACGATGGCGCCCATCGAGGCCGGCGGGAAAATCACGTCAATCCAGCCCGTGCCCGCGGCACGCACGAGCAGGCCGACGAGGCAGAAGACGATGCGACGCAGATGAAGCCGCCAAGCGCCGCTCATAGCTGTACTGTGCGAGCACGAGGAAGACCGGCGAGAGGAAGGCGAAGCTCGAACCGAGGTATGCCGGGATTTTGCCCTTGCAGAGTATGAGGTAGAGAATCGTGCCGATGCCGTTGAACAAGAGAACCGTGGCGGGGTTGATCTTGAAGAGGATTGGCACGAGCACTGTAGAGCCGAACATCGCGAAGAGATGCTGCAGCGAGAGCGGGATGGTCTCGAGAAGCGGCAGCTTCTCTTCGACACCGATAGGACGTTTTTGCAAGATAAGACACTCCTTTCAATCTGATAGCTGTTCTTGCCCTCATCCAATTTATCATAGGATGGGACAGCTGTCCACTTTTCTTGTTTTGCTTTGAAAACACGGAAAATCTTATCATTCAGGCGAAGATACTTCCTGCTTTTGAGGGATATTGTAACGCGATGCGTTTCGCTTGTGTTTTCCTCGAAAACATTTTTACATAAAAATAGCGAAAGATGGTAGACAGGCTGCTAAAATTCTTGTATAATATGTCTCGATTAAACACTTTAACAAACAAAACACCCGCGTTGTCCGTTTGTGGCGGATGCGCCGGTATCTGTTTAGGGGGAGAAACATGGCGCTTATTGTAAAGAAATTCGGTGGTAGCTCGGTCGCTACCACAGAAAAAATCATGAACGTAGCGAAGAGAGTCCTCAGTGAGAAGCAGCCGGGCGATCAGATCGTCATGGTCGTATCCGCGATGGGCGACACGACGGATGACCTCATCACCCTGCCAATGGCATCACGAAGGACCCGTACCAGTACGCGCGCGAGATGGACATGCTGCTGACGACGGGCGAGCAGGTCTCCATCGCACTGCTCGCGATGGCCTTCAAGTCGCTCGGCCAGCCGGCCATTTCCCTGACGGGCCGATGGCGGGCATGCGCACGGACTCCGTGCACACGAAGGGCCGCATCAAGGACATCCAGCCGAAGCGCGTCCATGAAGAGCTCGATAAGGCAATATCGTCGTCGTCGCTGGTTTCCAGGGCGCTGACGAGATCGGCGACCTCGTGACGCTCGGACGCGGCGGCTCGGATACGTCGGCCGTCGCACTGGCTGGCGCACTCAAGGCGGACAGCTGCGAGATCTACACGGATGTCGACGGCGTCTACTCCGCTGACCCGCGCATCGTCAAGAACGCGCGCAAGATGAAGGAGATCACGTATTACGAGATGCTCGAGATGGCGCGCCTCGGCGCTGGCGTCATGCAGCCGCGCTCCGTCGAGATGGGCAAGTACTTCAACATTCCGATTCACGTTCGTTCGACGTTCACGAACAAACCGGGCACGATCATTAGGAGGATTATACGATGGAAGATAAGGATTTTGTGATCCGCGGTGTCGCACACGATGAGAAGGTAGCTAAGATTGCCGTCCTGGGCATCCCGAACACGCCGGGCATTGCCCATGAGATTTTCTCGGCACTCGCTGAGGCCAACATCGATGTCGACATGATCGTGCAGAGCATCCGCAACATTGAGAAGAATGTCACGGATATGGTCTTCACGGTCGCGACGGATGACCTCGCGCAGGCCAAGAAGGTCGTCGACAAGGTCGCAGACAAGCTCAATGCAATTGCCGTCTCATCGAAGAGGATGTCGCAAAGGTCTCGATTGTCGGCGCTGGCATGCTCGGCAACCCGGGCATCGCAGCGCGCATGTTTGGCGCACTGTCGAAGGCCCAGATCAACATCGACATCATCAGCACGTCGGAAATCAGCATTTCCTGCCTCGTCAAGGGCTCGCAGCTCAAGGAAGCAGTCAATGCCATCCACGACGAATTCTTCCCGGCTAAGGCATAAGCAAGAAAGAGCCGCCCCTTTCTTCGGGGTGGCTTTTCTTGTTGGTGCCACTCTATTGTAGGGAAATGTTGAAAAATATTGTATACGTTCGGTATTTCTCTGGACATACGAAAGAAAAACGTTTATGATATACTCATCACATGGATATTGGTTTGTATGGAAGGGAGTTATTCTATGACGACTAGTATGGCAGCATCCCATGCTGCAAGCAAGAGACTGAAGGATGCGATTTTTGGTGCGAGTGCAGCTTGCCGCGAGGCCGCTGAGAAATACGGTGCCGATAAAGTCACGAATGCGACGATGGGTGTCATGATGGACGAGAACGGCAAATTCGCGAGCATCCCGACGATGGAGCGCGTCTTCCGCTCCCTGTCCATCGAAGATTATGCGCGCTATGCACCGATCCCGGGCCTGCCGGACTACCTCGATGCGGTCATCAATCTGACGTTTGCTGACCAGAAGCCGGAGGGCTACTTCGGTGCCATCGCGACGGCGGGCGGCACGGGCGCCATCCACCACGCCGTGGCCAACTACGCAGAGCGCGGCGATGAGGTCCTGACGGCCGACTGGTTCTGGGGCACCTACAACGTCATCTGCAACGAATGCGGTTCGCATCTGACGAATTACAAGCTCTTCGATGAGAATAACAACTTCAATATCCAGGACTTCACCGAAAAGGTCGACGCGATCATGGCAAAGCAGGACAGCCTGCTGACCATCATCAACACGCCGGCGCACAACCCGACGGGCTTCAGCCTGACGGAGGAGGATTGGGACAACGTCCTCGACCTCACGAAGAAGTACGCCGCCAAGGGCAAGAAGATGAGCATCCTCGTCGACATCGCCTACATCGACTTTGCCGGCGAGAAGAATGAGACGCGCCGCTTCATGAAGAAGTTCGGCAATCTGCCGAGCAACATCCTCGTCATGTTCGCCTTCTCGATGTCGAAGGGCTACACGGCCTACGGCCAGCGCACGGGCGCACTCGTCGCTGTCTCCTCGAGTCAGGAGGTCATCACGGAATTCAAGGAAGTCAACAAGTACACGAGCCGCGCGACGTGGTCGAACATCAACCGCGGCGCGATGACGCTGCTCGCTCGCATCCAGCAGGACAAGAGCACGCTCGCACAGTTCGAGAAAGAGCGTGATGACTACTACAAGATGATCCAGCAGCGCGGCAACCTCTTCATGGAAGAGGCGAAGGCATGCGGCCTCGGCGCTCTGCCGTACAAGGGTGGTTTCTTCCTCGCCGTTCCGGCCAAGGACCCGCAGGCTGTCTGCGACAAGCTGCATGATGACCTGATTTTCGCCGTGCCGCTGAAGCTCGGCGTCCGCATCGCCGCCTGCTCGGTTTCGGCCGAGAAGATGAAGGGCATTGCCCCGAAGGTCCTCAAGGCTCTGCAGGCCGTAGAAGGCTGATCGACCGCGATTCCGATACCTGCAAACAGCAAGGCCCGGCATCCGTTTTCCATGACGGATGCTAGGCCTTTTTCGTGGTGCGTCAAAAGTTTTTATTGATGTGTGCCGTGATTGATGTTATAGTTTAATTGTTAAGGTTTGTTAACACTGCACTACAATGCAATAGGTTCGTTTTCGTTCATGATCTAGGAGGACGCAGAAGAAGATGTTTAAGTTCAAGCAGAAGGACAGCGAGTTCTTTGACTTGTTCGTGGAAAGCGCCCAGTATTTCTACCAGGGTGCGCTCATGATGGACGAAGTCATGCTGGATTACAGCAAGGCCGCTGACAAGGTGAAGGAAGTCGTTGACCTCGAGCACGCAGCCGATGCCGTAAACGATAAGATCATCGATAAGCTGAATCTGACTTTCATCACGCCGATTGACCGCGAGGATATCTACGCACTGGCCAATGGCCTCGATGATGGCGTGGACAATCTGCAGGGGACCTGCAGCGCATCGTGATGTACCGCACGGGCAAGGCGATGAGCGGCGCAGTCACACTGACGAAGCTGCTCATCGAGAGCACAGAGGAAATCATCCGCGCGTTCTCTCTCTTGAAGAACATCCGCAAGAATCAGGCACAGATCCTTGAGGCGACGCATAAGATCGGCCGCCTCGAGAGTGAGGGCGACCGCGTCTACCGCCATGAGGTCGCCTACCTCTTCGACAAAGAAAAAGATCCGATCGAGCTCATCAAGTGGAAGGACATCCTCGAGAATCTCGAGAATACGCTCGACCACTGCGAGAAGATCGCGGATATGCTCCGGGGAGTGGTAATGAAGTATGCCTGAACTCCAGCTCTTGATCTTTACAGTCATCGGGCTCGCACTGCTGTTTGACTTCATCAATGGCTTCCACGATACGGCGAATGCCATTGCGACATCGGTCTCCACGCGAGCCTGCATCCGAGCCACGCCATCATCATGGCGGCATTCCTCAACTTCCTCGGCGCGATGTACAGTACAGGCGTCGCGAAGACCATCGGTGCGGACATCGTCAAGTCGGCTCAGCACGTCGATGAGCACGTCATCATCGCGGCCTTGATGGGCGCCGTCATCTGGAACCTCATCACCTGGTGGTTCGCCGTGCCGTCGAGTTCCTCACATGCACTCGTCGGCGGCGTCATCGGTGCCGTGCTCGTCTCCGTCGGTTCGGACGGTCTGAATTTCTACGGCATCGGCAAAATTGTGCTCTCGCTGATTGCTTCGCCAATCATCGCCATCGTGACGGGCTGCCTCGTCATGACCCTGCTCTTCCGCATCTTCGGGCGGTTCAGTCCGTCGGCCATCAACGGCAAGTTCAAGAAGATGCAGATCCTCTCGGCGGCGATGATGGCCTTCTCACACGGCTCGAACGATGCGCAGAAGTCGATGGGTATCATCACGCTGGCGCTGCTCTCGGGCGGCTACATCGATGTCTTCGAGGTCCCGACGTACGTCAAGGTCCTCGCGGCGACGGCGATGGCCTGCGGCACGGCCGTAGGTGGCTGGCGCATCATCAAGACGATTGGCGGCAAGATCTTCAAGCTCGAGCCAATCTCTGGCTTCGCAGCTGATCTCAACTCGTCCATCGTCATCTTTTCGGCGACGCTCCTGCACCTGCCGGTCTCGACGACGCATGTCGTCTCGGGTTCCATCATGGGTGTCGGCACGGCCAAGCGCGTCAATGCCGTCCGCTGGGGCGTTGCCCAGCAGATGGTCACGGCTTGGGTCCTGACGATCCCGTGCACGGCCGTGATGGGCGCGGTTGCCTACCAGTCGTACTCTGGATCTTCAGGTAAGCGTGCGTGAAGGACGCGTTCCTGCCAATTGAACTGACATTTGAACCGAACATGTGCTACAATAGTAGTAACACATGTTCCGGTTTTTTGCATCTGACGTCAAGAGAAGGGGGTAATCCTATGTTCGTCACGATACGAAAGGAAAGGAATGTCCTGCCGCAGGTCCTGCCGCGCGACCTCGCAGCGGATTATCAGCAGGAGTACGCGAGCCGCATCGTTGCCGTCAAGCTCGACAACACCCTGCACGACCTACAGACGCCGGTCGGCAAGTCGCGTTCCATCGAGTTCGTCGAGCTCGAGAGTGAAGAGGGCTGGATCATCTACCGCCGTTCGGTGGAATTCCTGCTCGTCATGGCCGTGCATGAGCTTTACCCGGAGGCAGAGGTCGCGGCCATGTTCCGCGCCAACAACGGCCTCTACTGCGAGATCAGCGTGCCGGGCAAGAAGCTGACGGAGGCGATGGCCCAAGCCATCGAGGCGGAGATGCGCCGCATCGTCGAGGAAGACCGTCCCATCGTCAAGGAGGTGCTCGAGCGCGAGGCGGCCGTCAAGCTCTTCAAGGAGACGAAGCAGGTCGAGAAGGCCAACCTCATCGCCTCGCTTAAGCTGCCGAAGGTCAGCATCTACCGCTGCGGCGACTACTACGACTACCTCTACGGCGCGATGATTGGCTCGACCGGTCACCTCGGCAAATTCGCGCTCGACATCTTCGAGTCGGGCGTCCTGCTGCGCACGCCCGACCTCAAGAGCAAGGGAAAAGTGCCGCCTTCTGTGCCGCAGCCGAAGCTCTCGGAGGTGCTGACCGAGGCGAAGAATTGGGCCAACATCCTGCGCTGCCGCTACGTCACGGACCTCAACCGCGCTATCCGCTCCGGCCGCATCAGCGAGGTCATCCGCGTCTCGGAGGCCTTGCAGGAGAAGCACATCGCCGAGATTGCCGATTACATCGCTAAGCACTGCCAGAAGCTGCGCCTGATCCTCATCGCGGGCCCGTCCTCGTCGGGCAAGACTTCCTTTGCGCAGCGCCTGCGCGTTCAGATGCAGGTCATGGGCCTGCGCCCGTTCTCCATCTCACTCGACAACTACTTCGTCAACCGCGAGGACACGCCGAAGACGCCGGCGGGGGCTTACGACTACGAGTGCCTGGAAGCGCTTGACGTCGACCTCTTCAACAAGGATATGTTCGCCCTGCTCAAGGGCGAGAGCGTCGTGTTGCCGCGCTACAACTTCAAGACGGGCGAGCGCGAGTGGGAGGGTCAGACGCCGCTGACACTTGAGAAGAGCCAGCCCATCATCGTTGAGGGCATCCATGGCCTCAACGAGAAACTCACGGCGGCCATCCCGCGCGACTACAAATTCAAGATCTACGTCAGCGCGCTGACTCAGCTCAACATCGATGCCCACAACCGCATCCCGACGACGGATGCGCGCCTGATCCGCCGGCTCGTGCGCGACTACCAGTTCCGCGGTGCGAGCGCGCTGAAGACGCTCAAGCAATGGCCGGATGTGCGCCAGGGCGAGGAGAAGTACATCTTCCCGTACCAGGAAGAAGCCGATGTCATGTTCAACTCAGCGATGATCTACGAGCTATCGGCCTTGCGCCGCTATGCCGTGCCGATGCTCGAAGCCGTGACGCCGGATGTGCCAGAGTACACGAAGGCACGGCGCCTGCTCGACTTCTGCCAGTACTTCCTCGACCTGCCCGACGAGGAGGATGTGCCGAACAACTCCATCCTGCGCGAGTTCATCGGCAAGTCGGTGTTCTTCAAGGGCGAAGATCAGGTATGAAAAAGAGCTGTCACATTGCTGTGGCAGCTCTTTTTGTGCGCGGAATCATTTGATTTTGTCTACGCCCCAGGCGTGGATGCCGTCTTCGTCGCCTAAGATGGCGGGATCGAAGGTCGGCTCCTTGTGACCCTCTCGCTTCTGTTTGACGTAGTCAAACAGGGCGATGCGCGCGTATTTAGAGAGGCGCAGGACGGCGTAGAGGTTGGTCAGGCAAAGGAAGCCCATGAAGAGGTCGGCGAGGTTCCAGACGAGCGCGAGCTCGGCCATGCAGCCGAAGAAGACCATGAGTACGACGCCGGCGCGGAAGAGGAGCAGGTACTTCTTGGTATTGCCCTCGAAGAAGGCGATGTTGATCTCGCCGTAGTAGTAGTTGCCGACAATCGAGCTGAAGGCGAACAGCAGGATCAGGATGGAGATGGCTGCGGGAGCCAGCGGGCCGAAGATGCTTGCAAGCGATGCCTGTGCGAGGGCGATGCCCGTGAGCTCGCCGCCAATCGTGTACTGCCCCGTCAAGAGGACGATGAAGGCCGTGGCGGAGCAGACGATCCAGGTGTCGACGTAGACGCCGAAGGACTGGACGAGACCCTGCTTGATCGGATGCGAGACATCGGCCGTCGCCGCGGCGTTTGGCACAGAGCCCTCGCCGGCCTCGTTGGAGAACAGGCCGCGCTTGATACCCGTGATGACGGCCGTGCCGAGGCCGCCGCCAACGGCTCCTGCGGCGAGAATGCATCGTGGAGGATCAGGGTGAACATGGCGGGGACCTGATCGATGTGGATCACGATGATGGCGAAGGCCGTCAGGAGGTAGATGCCGGCCATGATGGGCACGAGGAACTCGGTGAACTTCGCGATACGCGACATGCCGCCGAAGATGACGAGGGCGGTCAGCACGCAGAGGAAGGCAGCGGAGTAGATCGGCTCGATGCCGAAGGCCGTCTGTGCCGACAACGCAATCGTGTTGGCCTGCACGGATACGTAGATGAGGCCGAACGTCACAGAGATTAGGAAGGCGAAGAGCTTGGCCACGCCGCTGGTGCAGGGCGTTCTTGATGTAGTAGGCCGGGCCGCCGTGGAACTTGCCGTTGCCGCGCGGCAGCTTGTAGATCTGGGCGAGCGTGCTCTCGATGAAGCCTGTCGCGCAGCCGAGGAAGGCGATGGTCCACATCCAGAAGACGGCGCCGGGGCCGCCCGTGACGATGGCAATCGCGACGCCTGCGATGTTGCCGACGCGACGCGCGAGGCCGTGCTGACGCAGAAGGCCTGGAAGGAGCTTATCGCATCGCCCTCTGTCTTTTTGCCGATGCCTTCCGTCAGCAGGCGCAGCATCTCGGGCAGCAGGCGCAGTTGCACGAGATGCGTGGAGAGCGTGAAGTAGATGCCGCAACCGACGAGCACGACGATGAGCACGTACGACCACAGCACGTTGTTGATGGCCGAGACCACCGCATTCATTGCATCCATAGATGATACCTCATTTCTTTGATTCTTTGGGAACCCTATTCTTTAAATCAATCACAATCTATGACAGAAATACATATCTATTATAAAGAAATTTTCTAAGAAGGTCAAGAAAGAACGCGATAGAATACGAAAAAGAGGCGAAGTGTAACAGATGTCACGGCGAGAAGCGTGTATTGCCGATAGAATAACAGGCAGGACATGATACGAACTGCCATTACCAACCCTTAACGAAATCTTTACTGAAGTAACAAGCGTCGTGCCTGCCATGGCGCCGCTGCGATACAGGAGGTCTTTTCATGAGTATGTTTTTAGCGCCAATCCACTTCATGGTGTACGGCAAGAACCAGCTGCAGGAGCAGCTCATCGCGCGCATCGCCGAGCGGGCGGCTGCTGAGGCTGGGCCGAGGCCGAAGCACTCGATGCCTACTGCAGCCATGAGGACCGGCCGCTCGATGCGATCATTGACGTCTCGAATATCCACGGCTGGCTCTCGAACAGCATCGCCGATGTCGAGCATCGCCTCGCGGCGCTCGTTACGGAGCTCCTGTTCGGCCATCCGGAGCGTCTTGCCGTGCTCGAGGAAGTGGCGTATGAAGAAGGCAAGAAGCAGGCTGCACCGGCCGATGCCGAGGCAGGTGAGCTCTTCCAGTACCTGACGACGCACCTCGTCGACGGCATGCCGTGCGATGGCGTCAACATGATGCGTGACCAGACGGCCGAGACGTTCCGCTGGGACAAGACGGCAGATGTGCACAGCCACTACTGGACGGAAGTCGAGGGCAGCCCCGCAGTCTACCAGGCCCTGCGCAGCAAGTTTGTCGAAGGACTGCTCTCCTCGACGGATTACGAAGTCAGTACGGCCGACGGCACGAGCTACCTCCTGCAGAAGTGCTGACAGCACTTTTGAGGAGAATCCATACGGAAACGTGTACGAGATGAGGCGAAGAAAGAGAATTTCTTCGCCTCTTTTCTTATATCCTTCTATAAATAGAAAGAAAACGCCTAGAAATTTTGCTCGGACTATTGGTTTTTTCAATAAGCCTTGCTATAATGGAGAAAATAGTTTGTGTGGGGACATTGTTCCACTTGATGCAAACGGTGTTATACATCTGGTCAATGAAGGAGAAATGTGTAAATGAAACTGGTAGTAACTGTTGTTGGTAAAGACCGTGTCGGCATCATTGCGATGGTCAGCCAGATCCTCGCCGAGAATAATGTCAACATCCTCAATATCAATCAGAACATCATGGATGGCTTCTTCAACATGGTCATGATCGCGGAGATCAGCGCGAGCAAGATCAACCTCGTGGATCTGCAGAAGACGCTCAAGGAGAAGGGCAAGGAGATCAATGTCGACATCAAGGCGCAGCATGAAGACATCTTCAATGTCATGCACAACGTCTGAGTGGACGGCAAGGATACCGGACTGACTTTTGATGACTTTTAGGAGGAAAAGAGCTCTGTGATAACGATAGATGATATTTTAGAAACAAACCGCATGATTACGGAAAACAAGCTCGATGTCCGTACCATCACGATGGGCATCTCGCTGCGCGACTGTGCGCACCCGAACATCGACAAGTTCTGCCAGAACGTGTACGACAAGATCACGAAGTCGGCGGAATTCCTCGTCAAGACGGGTGAGGACATCGAGACAGAATATGGCATCCCCATCATCCACAAGCGCGTCTCCGTCACGCCAATTGCCATCGCAGCCGATGCCTGCAAGACGGACTCGTACGTGCCTGTTGCTGAGGCGATGGACCGCGCGGCCAAGGAAGTCGGCATCAACTTCATCGGCGGCTTCTCGGCCCTCGTCGAGAAGGGCTTCACGCATGGCGATCGCGTGCTCATCAACTCGATCCCGCAGGCACTCGCGACGACGGATCTTGTCTGCTCCTCGGTGAACCTCGGCTCGACGAAGACGGGCATCAATATGGACTGCGTGCGCGAGATGGGCGAGGTCGTCAAGCGCACGGCAGAGCTCACGCGCGACCAGCAGGCGCTCGGCTGCGCGAAGCTCGTCATCTTCTGCAATGCGCCGGGCGACAACCCCTTCATGGCAGGTGCGTTCCACGGCGTCAGCGAGGCGGACAAGGTCGTCAGCGTCGGTGTATCGGGCCCGGGCGTCGTCAAGCATGCGCTCGAAGACCTCAAGGGGGCGGACTTCACGGAAATCGCGGAGACGATCAAGCGCACGGCCTTCAAGATCACGCGCGTCGGCCAGCTCGTCGCGCGCGAGGCATCGAAGCGCCTTGGCGTGCCGTTCGGCATCATCGACCTTTCTCTGGCCCCGACGCCGGCTGTCGGCGACAGCGTCGCGCGCATCATCGAAGAGATGGGCATCGAGAGCTGCGGCGCACCGGGCACGACGGCGGCGCTCGCCCTGCTCAACGATGCCGTCAAGAAGGGCGGCCTCATGGCTTCTTCGCATGTCGGCGGCCTCTCGGGCGCGTTCATCCCGGTCAGCGAGGATGAGGGCATGATCCACGCGGTCGCTGAAGGCAGCCTCTCCATCGAGAAGCTCGAGGCGATGACCTGTGTCTGCTCGGTCGGCCTCGACATGATCGCCATCGAGGGCGACACGTCGGCTGCGACGATCTCAGGCATCATCGCAGATGAAGCGGCCATCGGCATGATCAACAACAAGACGACGGCCGTCCGCGTCATCCCCGTTCCGGGCAAGAAAGTCGGCGACACGGTCGAGTTCGGCGGCCTGCTCGGCTACTGCCCAATCGTGCCGGTGCGCAACCAGTACAGCTCCGAGGCGTTCATCGCGCGCGGCGGTCGCATCCCTGCACCAATCCGCAGCCTGACGACTGATGGCTTTCATGGCTGCGAGGACTGTAATGGTGGATGACAGGCACCTATCACTTGCCAGACGTCTGAATCTGCTATAATGGAATAAAATCGTGAAACTCAGGAAAGGGCTCAATTCATGGATTGGGCCCTTCCTTTTGCTATTTTTGCAGAACAGGAAGTGGATTTTATGCGTGTAACGAAAAAGATACGAGATGAGCAACTGGCCATCCTCGAGGAGACGTACCGCGGGGCGAAGCCGGAGCTCATCTTCCGCAACCCGTTTGAACTCCTGATTGCTGTCATCCTTTCGGCGCAGTGCACCGATAAGCGCGTCAACGTCACGACAAAGCGCCTCTTTGCCAAGGTCAAGTCGCCGGAGGACATCGTGGCGATGGGGCTTCCCGCACTCGAGAACGAGATCCGCGACTGCGGACTCTTCCGCAATAAGGCGAAGAACATCCTCGCAGCCTGCCAGATGCTCTGCACGGAATTCGGCGGCGAGGTGCCGGACGATTTCGAGGCCTTGCAGCGGCTGCCGGGCGTCGGGCGCAAGACGGCCAATGTCGTCATGAGCGTGGCCTTCCACCATCCGGCCATCGCGGTCGATACGCACGTCTTCCGCATCGCCAACCGGCTGCAGCTGCGACAGGCTCCACGCCGCTGGCCGTGGAGCAGGGGCTCATGAAGAACATCCCGAAGGAGAAGTGGTCGGATGCGCACCACTGGCTCATCTGGCACGGCCGCAAGATCTGCAAGGCGAGAAAGCCCGCCTGCGATATCTGCCCGCTCGCGCCCGTGTGCCCGAGTGCAGAGCCGCTTGCGGGGCACGAATCGAGTAAAGGAGCAGAGAAATGATGCAGTACAGGAAGCAACATTTGCCGATATTGAAGCGATTTACCATCTCGTGAACGACTATGCGACGGACGGCGTCATGCTCGCGCGCTCGCGCAACACGCTCTATGAGACCCTGCGCGATATGATTGTCGCGGTCGATGAAGAGGGCCGGGTGGTCGGCGTTGGCGGTCTGCACATCATCTGGGACCGCCTGGCAGAGGTCCGCACGATGCGGTCTCGCCAGAGCTGACGCGCCAGGGCATCGGCGCGGAGATTGTCCGCCGCCTCATCGAGGAAGGCGATGCGCTCGGCGTCGAGAAGTACTTCACGCTGACCTACAAGCCGGGCTTCTTCCAGAAACTCGGTTTCCAGACCATCACGAAGGAAGAGCTGCCGCACAAGGTCTGGAAGGAATGCATCGACTGCCCGAAATTCCCGAACTGCGATGAGATTGCGATGGTCCGCGTCTGATTGACAAGGAAACAGGGTTGTGTGCTGGGATTTGTCTTTGTTGTACAATTTTTGACGATTTCAGCGATGATGTGTTGACATTCTGTAACAAATCTGTTATGGTAATATACATCAAGTGAAATGCGAGGAATGAGAGAAGTAATCCCTGAGACTTCCTTGAAGAGAGCGCTGGCTGGTGTGACAGCGCAGGGAGAAGGGACGAAATACACTCAGGAGCAGCAGGCTGAAGAGAGTAGGCCCCGCCGGAATGCCACCGTTATCAGAGGCTAGGATATGTCAGTATCCGAAGTGAGAGGCTTGCGTCAGCAAGCAGGGTGGTACCACGGGTATATCGGCTCGTCCTGTAGAGGGGCGGGCTTTTTCTATTCTTCGGGGGATTGTCAGGAGGAATTCATTATGATCATTGTCATGAAACCAGATGCTACGAAAGAGAATATCCAGAAAGTAGAAGAGCGCCTGCAGCAGGTCGGCCTCAAGGCCCATCTGTCGACGGGCGAGGACTGCACGATCATCGGCGTCATCGGCGACCGCAAGAAGATCGCCAACCTCGAGGTCAGCATGCTCGAGGGTGTCGAGAAGACCGTGCGCATCACGGAGAAATACAAGCTCGTCAGCCGACACTTCCATCCGGAGGACACGATTGTCGATGTCGACGGCGTCAAGATCGGCGGTAAGGAAGTCGTCGTCATGGCAGGCCCGTGCTCGGTCGAGAGCATCGAGCAGCTGCGCGAGGCCGCCAAGGCGGTCAAGGCGGGCGGCGCGAAATTCCTGCGCGGCGGCGCGTTCAAGCCGCGCACGAGCCCGTACGACTTCCAGGGCCTGGCTGAAGAGGGCCTCAAGATGCTGCGCGAGGTAGCCGATGAAGAAGGCCTCAAGGTCGTCACGGAAATCGTCGACAAGGACGACATCGAGCTCGTCGGCAAGTACGCCGACATCTACCAGGTCGGCGCGCGCAACATGCAGAACTTCCAGCTCCTCAAGGCGCTCGGCAAGGCCAAGAAGCCGGTCATGCTCAAGCGCGGCCTCGCGGCGACCATCAGCGAATGGCTCAATGCGGCGGAGTACATCATGGCGGGCGGCAACGAGCAGGTCATCTTCTGCGAGCGCGGCATCCGCACGTACGAGACGTTCACGCGCAATACGCTCGACCTCAGCGCCGTCGCGGCCATCAAGGAGCTCTCGCATCTGCCGATCATCGTCGACCCGAGTCATGGCACGGGCCGCTGGGAGATGGTGCGCCCGATGGCGCGCGCTGCTGTCGCCGCTGGCTGCGACGGCTTGATCATCGAGGTACACCCGCATCCGGAGGTCGCACTCTCTGACGGCGACCAGAGCCTCACACCGAAGAACTTCAATGCTCTGATGGGCGAGCTCGGCAAGATCTGTGATGTCATGGGGCGCACGTTATGAGCCGCCTCAAACTTGCCATCATCGGCGTTGGACTCATCGGCGGCTCGCTCGGCTCTGCCTCAAGGACAAGCTCGGCGAGGACATCTACATCACGGGACTCTGCCGCCATCAGGCCTCGATGGACCGGGCCGTCGAGCTCGGGGCTGTCGACTACGCTTCTGCCGACGTCGAGGCGGTCGTCCGCGATGCCGACATCGTCTTCCTGAGCCCGCCCGTGCTGCAGATCGTGCCGATGGTGGAGAAAATCCTGCCGTACCTCAAGAAGGGCTGCATCCTGACGGATGCGGGCAGCACAAAAGGCTACATCTGGCAACATTTGCAGAAGATCCTGCCGCCGGACATCTACTACATCGCCGGCCATCCGATGACGGGCCGCGAGAAGAGCGGCGTCGATGCCGCGATGAAGGACCTCTTCGTCGGTAAAGCGTACGTCATCGTCGAGGACACGGGCGCACCGTCGGAGGCCCACGAGAAGCTCATGAGCGTGCTCAAATACACGGGCGCGAACTTCACGACGCTTGACATCGCCAAGCATGACCGCTGCGCGTCTGTCATCAGCCATGTACCGCATGTCACGGCCGCCGCGCTCGTCACGCTGCTCGACCGTTCGGGTGACGACCGCGAGTCCTGCATCAAGCTCATCGGTGGTGGCTTCCGCGACACGACGCGCATCGCCTCGTCGAATGCCGATATGTGGGCTGACATCTGCATGACGAACGGCGAGGCCATCGCGAGCGATCTGCGGCAGCTGCAGGCCATCCTCGGCGAGGTCATCACAGCCGTCGAGCATCACGACCGCCAGACCGTCCACGATTACTTTGCGGCGTCCAAGGAACTGCGCGACCATCTCCTGCAGGATGCCAGCAAGAAATTCGACCCCAACTGAGTATGTCCAACACCCATGCATCGGGATGACGCATCCTGGCACATGGGTGTTTCTTTTGCTATAATAGGAGCAAGAGATTGCGTAAGACGAAAGGTGACCTAAACATGAAAGTCGATTTAAAGGATTTAGCGGCGGCTTTTGCCCAGTCGGATGTGCGCCAGGGCTATGTGGACATCCGGGCGGGCAAGGTCGTCATGATGGCGGACGACATGGCCGAGGAAGAGGCCATGCACCACGCCTTCGCGATGGAAGAGGACTGGGACACTACATCCCGATCCCGAACGTCATGGACGAGGATGAGACGGCGATGATGCATGCGTTTGCGGAGTCGCGACCGCGCGAGGACGTCAAAGAGCGCCTGCGCGAGGCCTGCAGGGCACAGGTGCCGTGACGCGCTTCCGCCATCAGGTCCGCCATCTGCTGCTCAAGCCGGCCTGGGAGGCCTTCAAGCAGGATTATCTGATGCAGGTCGCCCGCGACTGGTGTGAAGAGAATGATGTCGAGTACCGGAAATCGTGATGGCGATAGATGGTATGGACATAGATGAAATGTTGTGTATCGTACTGGAATAGGAGGTCTTTTCCATGTCATTGATCAAAGGATTACATCACGCTGCACTCAAGTGCAGCTGCCAGGCAGAATTTCAGGAGGCCATCCACTTCTACAAGGAAGTCCTCGGTCTGCCCGTGAAGCGTAGCTGGGGCGAGGGCGAGGAAGCTGGCATCATGTTCGATACTGGTGCTGGCCTCATCGAGATCTTTGCCAAGGGCGGTGAGAACCACGCGGAAGGCTCCGTGCGCCATTTTGCCCTCGCTACAGACGATACGGACGCTTGTGTCAAGGCCATTCGCGAGGCAGGTTACAAGATCACCGTTGAGCCGACTGATCTGACCATCCCCGCAGAGACGCCGTTCCCGGTCCGCATTGCCTTTGCTGTAGGCCCGTGCGGTGAGTCCATCGAGCTCTTCAAGGAATGCTGAATGCAGGGAAGGTGGTAGGCGGTGTGCTGGTATTGCTGGCCGTCTGCCTGCCTCTTGGAAGCACATCGTCATCTGCTGCGGCGCAGCACGGGACGCCGTGAGACACCCTATCTCTGTCGTGACAGATGGAGGCGACAACGGCCTGAGCTCGGCAGTCCGCGCTCAGGCGGCCCTGAAGGCTCGTATTGCTTTCAAATATCGTGAGATGGCGGTCATCAGTGATGATCAGTACAGGATCACGCAGACCGCCATCCGCGACAACCATGCGCATCAGACACCGCTCCATACGAGTGAGATGCTTTTTAGCAAATGCATGCATGACGGACGCTACAGCGAGGCCAGTATCATCGCCTCTCTGGCGGTGCTCGACAGCAATACGCCCGTTGAGCGCGCGCATTTCACGCTCCTGCAGGCAGAAGCGTGCCTTTTGCGCCAGGATGATTTGCACGCCATCTGGCCGCTCCTCCAGCAGGCTAGCAATGACCTCGCCTCTGCTGCGGGTACGCATGACGATTCTTGGCAGCAGGCAAAGGCGATGCTCGATGAGATGCAGGATGCCCTGCTGACGAACTGAATACTAGGAGATTTCCGCATGGTGTCGGCTGGCTGACGTCATGCGGATTTTTGTCAGGATATTTATCTGATGAGATGAATATGGGTGAATAGTGAGATGCTGCTGAGAAAAATCGTTTTTTATGCTGATATCGTGCAAAGATAAACATTTTGTCTATTGTATACATACAATAGACTGTTGACAAAACATACAGGTAGCCTTACAATAGGACCATATCCAGTTGAGCAACGGGCTCATGATTCAGTGCATTGGCACGGATCATGAGCCCCGCTTCGTTTTACTGGGTGCAGATTTTCTCGAGATGCCGCCGTTGGAATTATAGATGAGTTCAATAAGAAAGCGAAGTGTGGATATGAGAATGTGGAAAAAACTGCTGGGAATTTCTCTCCTGGCTTCAAGTCTGCTAGTCACGGGCTGTGGCGGAGACAGTGCCATGAGCGGCAATACGAGCAACGCTTCGGGCGATACGGTAAAAGTCGGACTGCTTCATTCCCTGAGCGGTACGATGGCGATCAGTGAGACGTCTGTACGCGATGCCGAGAAACTCGCTATCCAAGAAATCAATGATCAGGGCGGCGTCTTGGGCAAGAAAATCGAGATTGTCGAGGAAGACGGTGCCTCGGATCCGCAGATCTTCTCGGAAAAAGCCAAGAAACTCCTGATGAATGATAAAGTTGCGACCATCTTTGGATGCTGGACGAGTGCTTCGCGCAAGGCAGTGAAACCAGTCGTGGAGGGCTCGAACGGTCTTCTGTGGTACCCGACCCAGTACGAAGGCATGGAGCAGTCGAAAAACATCATGTACATGGGCGCTGCCCCGAATCAGCAGATTGTACCGGCTATCGAGTACTTGCTGAAGAACGGCAGGAAGAAGATGTTCCTCGTCGGCAGCGACTATGTATTCCCTCAGACAGCGAACCGCATCATCAAGGCGCAGCTCGCCGCAGAGGGTGGTGAGGTTGTCGGCGAAGAGTACACTCCGATGGGATACACGGATTACGCGACGATTATCAGCAAGATCAAGGCCGCCAACCCCGATGTCATCGTCAATACGTTGAACGGTGACTCCAACGTGGCGTTCTTCAAGCAGCTGAAAGATGCCGGCGTAACAGCAGAAGCATGCCCGGTCATGTCGTTCTCGATTGCCGAAGAAGAAATCAAGGCATCGGTGCCGAGAACATCGCTGGCGACCTCGTCTCGTGGGACTATTACCAGACGACCAAGACGCCGGCCAACGAGAAGTTCGTCGCGGCCTATAAGAAAGCATACGGCGAAGACCGCGTCACGGATGATCCGATTGAAGCCGCTTACGACGCCGTTTACCTCTGGAAGGCTGCCGTCGAGAAAGCTGGCAGCTTTGATGTCGACAAGGTCCGTGCGGCGGCTGGCGGCATCAGCTTTGATGCACCGGAAGGCACGGTCAAGATTGATGGTGACAACCAGCATCTGTACAAATACGTGCGCATCGGCAAGGTCACAAGCAATGGCCTCATCGATGAAGTCTTTGCGACGGACCCCATCAAGCCGGATCCATTCCTCAAGACGTATGACTGGGCTAAAGGCCTGAGTGTAGAAGCACAGTAAAGCGTGTGACGTAGGGGAAGTGCAGGAGGTGCGAGGCATCAGCAGCGCATATCCTGCACTTATTTATGAAAAAGAGAGGCATTTATGGATATTCTTACCATCTTATTCAATGGCCTGAGCTTTCGTCCATCCTATTGCTGGCAGCACTGGGATTGGCCATCACGTTCGGCCTCATGGGCATCATCAATATGGCGCACGGGGAATTCATCATGGTCGGTGCCTATACGACATATGTCGTGCAGGGGCTACTGATGCCTGTCCTCGGCGACGGTTATTTCTTCATTTCCATCGTACTCGCCTTCCTCGTGGCGGCTGCTTTCGGCATGGCGCTGGAGGTCACTGTCATCCGGAGGCTCTACGGTCGCCGACCGACAGCCTGCTCGCAACCTGGGGCGTCAGCCTCATCCTGCAGCAGCTGGCGCGCAGTATCTTTGGCGCACCAAACGTCAATGTCGTGGCACCGGCATTTCTCGGTGGCAGCATCTCCCTCTTGGGCGTCTCGATGTCCTACAAGCGCCTGTTCATCCTGGCACTTGTTTTTGCCTGCCTCGTCGGCGTCTGGGCTTTCCTTTATCATACGGACTTTGGCCGCAAGATGCGGGCCTGCATCCAGAACCGTGACATGGCACAGTGCCTAGGCATTCGCTCGAAGCGCATCGACTGCCTGACGTTTGCGCTCGGCAGCGGTCTGGCGGGCATCGCGGGCTGCGCCTTGACGCTGCTCGGCTCCATCGGCCGACGCTCGGGCAGAACTACATCGTCGATACCTTTATGGTCGTCGTGCTCGGCGGTGTGGGCAAGCTGATTGGCTGCATCTCGGGGGCACTGATCATCGGCGTGGCAGGGACAGTCTTCGAATTCGGCAGCACGGCATCTATTGCAAAAGCTGCAGTGCTGTTTCTCGTCATCCTGTTCCTGCAGAAAAAGCCACAGGGGCTTTTCGCTCTGCGCAGTCGTTCTCTTGATGATTGAGAAAGGAGGCCTTGTACTTTGGGTATCAAATATTGGTTCCGGGACAAGAAGAATCTTGTCTTCATTCTCTTGGTCTTGGCGCTGCTCACGATGCCATTCGTGCTGACACTCTTCCGCCTGACCCTGCTCGGCAAATTCCTCTGCTATGCAATCGTGGCGCTCGGTATCGACTCATCTGGGGCTATACGGGCATCCTGAGCCTCGGCCACGGTGTATTCTTCGGGTTAGGCGCGTATGCGATGGCGATGCATCTGAAGCTCGTGGCCAGTGGCAGTTCGCTGCCGGAATTCATGGTAACGGGCGGCTTGACGCAGCTGCCAGCATTCTGGAAGCCGTTTGCATCTGCGCCGTTTGCCTTCTTGGCAATCATCGCTCTGCCGCTGCTACTGGCTCTCATTGTGGGATTCTCTACCTTCAAGAACCGCATCAAGGGCGTTTACTTTTCCATCTTGTCGCAGGCACTTGCTTGGGCTTTCGTGACCATCTTTGTCGGCATGCAGGCGTATACGGGCGGCAGCAATGGCATCACGGGCTTCACAACATTGCTGGGCATCCAGCTCCAGAATCCGATGAACCTCGTTTCCTTCTATTATGTTGCCGTCGCTCTGCTTGCCGTGACGTACGTATTCTGCACCTGGTTCATGAGCCGCGGCATCGGCAAGATCCTCATCGCCATCCGCATGGTGAGAACCGCACGTACTTCACAGGATACGATTCGAGCCGCTATAAGACGTTTGTCTACTGCATCTCTGCCATTATCACGGGCATTGCCGGCGCGATGTACGTGCTCTTTGCGGGCATGATCTCGCCGAAAGAGCTCGATATTGCCTTTTCGGTCGAGATGGTTATCTGGGTGGCTGTTGGCGGCCGTGGGACGCTCATCGGCGCGGTCATCGGCGCACTGCTCGTCAATGCGATGAAGACGGGCATCAGTGAGACTGCTCCTGATATGTGGCTGTACTTCATCGGCCTGCTCTTCGTCCTTGTCGTGCTCTTCATGCCGAAAGGACTTGTTGGGGTCTGTTCCGCTCTGTATGCTAAGGCCCGGCCTTATCTGCCGGTCATGCCTGCATTCTTCGGTGGCAGACGCCGTACCTGCAAGAGAAAGGAGATGGCATCATGATGCTTCATTCTGGCAACAAAGAGAGCGCACAGATGCGCTCTTGAGCCTCAAGCACATATCCGTTGAATTCGATGGCTTCAAGGCCGTCAACGATGTGACGACTTCTATCGCGCCGCATGAGATTCACTTCTTCATCGGTCCGAACGGAGCAGGCAAGACGACATTGCTCGACGTCATCTGCGGCAAGACGAAACCATCTGCTGGCGAAGTCGATTATGCGGACATCGGCAACATACTGAAGTTGAAGGAATTCGAGATTGTCAAGAAAGGCATCTGCCGAAAATTCCAGGTGCCATCGACTTTTGTCAATCTCAGTGTCTACGACAATATGCGCATTGCGCTGAATCACGACAAGAGCGTGTTCGGCTCGCTGTTCATGCGCAAGCGTTATCTTGATACGCGGAAGATCTACGAGGTGCTGAACCTCGTCGGTCTCGACAAGAAGAGCAAGGAGCGCGCAAAATCTCTGTCACACGGTGAGAAGCAGTGGCTCGAGATTGCGATGCTGCTCGTCGAGGAACCGAAGCTCCTGCTGCTCGACGAGCCGGTCGCTGGCATGGGACAGGCAGAAACGGAGAAGACAGCACGCATTCTCGAGGAAATCAAGGACCGCTGTGCTGTGGCCGTCGTCGAACACGATATGAACTTCGTCAAGAGCATCGCGGACGATGTGACGGTCATGCATGAAGGGGCCATCTTGACGGAGGGGACGGCGAATGAAGTCATGCAGAACAAGAAGGTCCAGGAGGTCTACCTTGGACGAGGGGAGGAGCAGCATGCTTGAGATCAAAGGGCTTACAGCATATTACGGAGAAAGTGAGATACTCCACGACATCAATCTTTCAGTGCCGGATGGCAAGATCATCGCGCTCGTCGGCCGCAATGGCGTCGGCAAGACGACGACGCTCAAGAGCATCATGGGCTTGTCAAGACGCCAGCTGGCAGCATTGAGCTTTCTGGTGAAGAGCTCTTGAAGAAGCCGCCGTATGAACGGGCGCGCTGTGGCATCGGCTATGTGCCGCAAGGACGCGATATCTTCCCACAGATGACGGTGGCCGAGAATCTGCGGCTGGGTCTTGAAGTCTGCGGCGGGAAGAAGCAGGACCCGTCAGAGCTCTTCCACCTTTCCCGATTGTCGAGAAATTCCTGCCGCGCAAGGGCGGGGACCTGTCCGGTGGTCAGCAGCAGCAACTGGCCATTGCCCGCGCGCTCATTGCTCATCCGAAACTTCTGCTGCTCGATGAGCCGACGGAAGGCATCCAGCCGTCTGTCATCCAGGAAATCGGCGCCGCTATCCGCACCATCAATAAAGAGACAGGCCTTTCCATCCTGCTCGTCGAGCAGTATCTGGATTTTGCACTGGAGCTGGCTGATGAATGCTACGTGATGGACAAGGGGCAGATCGTCCTGCACGTAGCGGCAGGAGAAGCGAAGAAAGAAGAGATCCAGCAGCATATGCTGGCATCCTGAAGCATGGATATATGATAACAGATAGGAAGGAGACGATGACACGATGCGATTGACGCCGCAGGATATGGAGAAACTCATGCTGCATTATGCGGGCAAGCTGGCAGAAGAGCGCAGGGCGAGAGGCCTAAAGCTCAATCATCCGGAAGCAGTGGCTTATCTGAGCATGGAGCTCATGGAGATGGCCCGCGACGGCCATACCGTCACAGATATCATGGCAAGAGGACGGGAAATCCTCACGCGTGAAGATGTCATGGAGGGCGTACCAGAGATGATTCCCTCCGTACAGATTGAGGCGACGTTCCCCGATGGAACGAAGCTCGTGACCGTACATGAGCCAATCCAATGAGCCAAAACAATGAATGGAGAAAGAAGGTCAGTGCATGATACCAGGTGAATTCTTCTTGAAGGAAGGGAACATCGTACTCAATGTCGGGCGGACGGTCCGGAAACTTGTCGTCACGAATCTCGGCGACCGTCCCGTTCAGGTCGGCGCACATTATCACTTCTTTGAGGTGAACCGTTGCTTGAGCTTTGCGCGCGGGGAGCATTCGGCATGCGCCTCGATATCCCGTCCGGCACATCCGTGCGCTTTGAGCCGGGCGAGCAGAAGACTGTTGCGCTCGTCTCGCTGCGCGGTAGGAATCGCTGCTTCGGCTTCAATGGCCTGACAATGGGGCCGGCTGGTGACTTTGAGCGCGAGGAAGCCTTGCGCCATGCGAAAGAACGCGGCTTTGCCGGAGCAGCCGATGTGGAGACGGAGAATCGAAAAAAGAAGGAGGGCGATGTCTGATGAGTTACACGATCAGCCGGGAAAAGTACGCGGCGATGTATGGCCCGACGACAGGCGACAAGGTGCGACTGGCGGATACTGACCTCGTGCTCGAGATCGAGAAGGATTATACGAGCTACGGCGATGAAGCAAAGTTTGGTGGAGGCAAGACGCTGCGTGACGGCATGGGACAGGCCTCGGAGATCACGAGCGTTGGCGGTGCACTGGACCTCGTCCTGACGAATGCCATCGTCATGGACCCTGTGCAGGGGATTGTCAAGGCGGATATCGGCATCAAGGACGGCCGCATTGTCGGCTTGGCAAGGCGGGCAATCCCGATATCATGGAAGGCGTGACGCCGGGACTGACAGTCGGTGCATCGACGGAAGCACTGGCCGCTGAGGGACTCATCGTGACGCCAGGCGGACTCGATACCCACATCCATTTCATCAGTCCGCAGCAGATCGAGACGGCGCTTTACAGCGGCATCACGACGATGATCGGTGGCGGCACGGGGCCAGCTGACGGCACGAATGCTACGACCTGCACGCCAGGGCCTTGGAATCTCCGAGAGATGTTGCGGGCAGCTGATGCGTATCCGATGAACCTCGGCTTTCTCGGCAAGGGCAACTGCTCAAGTCTGCCACCGCTTGCTGAGCAGATTGAGGCAGGCGCGATGGGCCTCAAGATCCACGAGGACTGGGGCGCGACGCCAGCCGTCATCGATGCCTGCCTGCGCGTATCGGATGCCTATGATGTCCAGACGGCCATCCATACGGACACGCTCAATGAGGCAGGCTGTGTCGAGGACACGCTCGATGCCATCGGCGGTCGGACCATCCATACGTATCACACGGAGGGGGCCGGCGGCGGCCATGCTCCGGACATCATACGGGCGGCAGGCTTTGAGAACATCTTGCCATCGTCGACAAATCCGACGATGCCTTTTACCAAGAACACACTCGATGAACATCTTGATATGCTCATGGTATGCCATCACCTCGACAGCCGCATCCCCGAGGACGTGGCCTTTGCCGATTCGCGCATCCGTCCTGAGACGATTGCCGCGGAAGACGTCCTGCATGACATGGGCATCTTCTCGATGATGAGCTCCGATTCGCAGGCCATGGGCCGCGTCGGTGAAGTCATCGTGCGCACTTGGCAGACGGCGGATAAGATGAAGAAGGAGCGCGGCCGCCTTTTGGAGGAATTGGGCGAGAACGACAACTTTCGCATCCTGCGCTATCTATCGAAGTACACCATCAACCCGGCCATCACGCACGGCCTCTCGGCAGAAGTCGGCTCCATTGAAAAGGGCAAGCTGGCCGATCTCGTGCTTTGGAATCCTGCTTTCTTCGGCGTGCGCCCAGAGCTCATCATCAAGGGGGGCTTTATCATCGCTTCGAAGATGGGGGACCCGAATGCTCCATCCCGACGCCAGAGCCCGTCTTTTACCGCCCGATGTTCGGTGCGGCAGCTGGTGCGCGTCATGATACCTGCATCACCTTTGTATCAAAGGCGGCTTATGACGCCAATATCAAGGAAAGACTGGGCCTCATGAAGCAGGTACGTCCTGTCTCGCATTGCCGTGACATCACGAAGAAGGACATGCATTTCAACGACAAGACGCCATCCATCACCGTCAATCCAGAGACATATGAAGTCCGCGTCGATGGCGCGAAGATCACGAGCAAGCCAGCAGAGCGGCTGCCACTGGCTCAGCTCTATCATCTGTTCTGATTGCATTGCGAAAGTTAAAAGTAAAAGGAGAAATAGTATGATTCTCACGCATGTATGTGGTACGCTGTCCGATGCGGCGTATGCTGGGAAAGCAGTCGATCCATTGCAGCTCGACTATGCGGATGCGCAGAAGCATCTGTTGCGCCGGACGACGCGCGGCGGGCGTGACATCGCCCTGCGTCTCTCACCAGAAGCGCAATTGCGCGGCCTGCACGATGGCGATGTCCTGCTCGAGGACGGGGACACGGTCGTAGCAGTCGAGATCCTGCCAGTGCTGTCGCTTTTGGCAAGGCCGGAGGGGAACGCAGCAATTGCCCGTTTCTGTTATGAAGTCGGCAACCGGCATGCACCGCTCTATGAACTGGAAGGTCCCGCATCTGGCTGCCTGTATTTTGCTGTCTTATACGATGCAGCCATGGAAGACCTCTTCCATAAGCTTCAGGTGCCCTATAAGAAAAAGGAGATCAAGCTCGAGGAACGCTGCCGCCTGAAGCTCTTGTCCGGCACGCATCATCATGCCTCTTCGCATCGCGATGGTGGTGCCGCTTCTGCGGAGGGGGAGGGAAATCATGCCTGAGTCCCGCGCGCTCGCAGAGGAAGAAGCGCTCTTCCTACTGCTCGAACTCAATGATGCACTGTTCCCCATCGGGCATATGCACACTCGTATGGGCTCGAGACGTATGTGCAGCAAGCTCGTGCACGATGCAGCAACAGCGGGAAAATGGCTGCAGGCGTATTTCTCGGGCAACTTCCTCTACGGAGAACTGTTGTCAGCTCGCCTGGCCTATGAAGCTTTCCCTGAACCGGATGGTATTGAAAGGCTGCAGACTCTTGAGGAAGAAGTCCGCGCGCGCGCGTGCCGCGCGAACCGCGCGAGGCTCTGCAGAAGCTAGGACGGCGCCTTGCCAAGAATGCCATGAAAATTAGTCTGCCGTTTGACTCGCGCTTTGGCGATTATGTGAAGGCTGCTGAGCAGTCGTCCTCCCATCCCGTCTGCTATGGCGCGCTCGCGGCAGCATTGGGCCTGCCAGAGCGCGCGGCTCTGCAGCACTATCTCTACGCACAGCTCTCAGCCCTGACGAATACCTGTGTCAAACTTATCCCGCTGTCACAGACGGATGGCGCGCGCCTTGTGGCATCGTTTCGCAAACGTTATAGTACGTATATTGACATGGCCCTGGCGGCCGATGCGGATGACCTCTGCCTTTCCTCACCGGGCCTTGACATCCGAGCCATGCAGCATGAAGTCCTCTATTCCCGACTCTATATGTCCTGAATCCTACTAGAGTATTAAGATATGAGCAAGCAAAAGAAAGAAGGTTCCCTATGTCCTATGTGAAAATCGGCGTGGCCGGTCCGGTCGGCTCCGGTAAGACTGCTCTCATTGAGGCACTGACCCGCGCGCTCTGCCCGCATTACAGCATCTGTGTCGTGACAAATGATATCTACACGAAAGAGGATGCTGAATTCCTCGTTAAGCACTCGGCGATGCCGAAGGAACGCATCCTTGGAGTCGAAACGGGTGGATGCCCGCATACGGCCATCCGGGAAGATGCGTCCATGAACCTTGAAGCGGTAGAAGAGCTAACCGAACGCTTCCCCGATACACAGATTGTCTTTATCGAGAGCGGCGGCGACAACCTTTCAGCGACCTTCAGCCCGGAACTGGCCGATGCCACAATCTTTGTCATCGATGTATCGGAAGGCGACAAGATTCCGCGCAAGGGCGGCCCTGGCATCACGCGTTCCGACCTGCTCGTCATCAACAAGAAGGATTTAGCCCCCTATGTCGGTGCTGACCTCAGCATCATGGAGCGCGACTCTAAGAAGATGCGCGGATCGCGGCCATTTCTGTTCACGAATCTCATGAAGAAAGAGGGCGTGCCTGAGATCATTGCCTGGATTCGCCACAATGTCCTGCTGGAAGACGCTCATGGTGTTCATGAGGTTCATGATGGGAATGGTGAAGGATGATGCAAGCAAATCCCTTTGGGCGGACGTCGGAGCTGTCCTTGGTGCTTGCGCCAGGCAAGATGCGTCATCTGTCCTTCACCGCTCCTTTTAAGTCCTGCATCCTTTTCATCAAGATGGATTCCTGCAGATCATGGTCGTCAAGGTATCGGCTGGCCTTATGGCAGGCGATAGGCAGTCCATTGCAATTACCTTGGAGCCTGGCGCGAAAGCCGAGTTCCTATCGCAGTCTTACGAGAAAATCCATCAGATGGCGGAGGGTGAGGCCATCCGTGAGGGTGTGGTCACGGTGGGCCGTGATGCTACGCTGTTCTATGCGCCGCTGCCGGTCCTGCCTTTTGCCGATTCGGCTTTTCGCAGTGCGTTCACCATCGAACTGGCCGATAAGACGAGTCGTTTGTTCTATTCCGATATCCTGGCCTGTGGCCGTGCTGCCCGCGGCGAGCGATTCGCCTATCGACTCTACCGTTCCCGTGTGCGCATCAAATCGGGCGGCAATCTCATCTATGCCGACAATTTCCGCTTTGCTCCGCAGGAAGACGATGTGGACTGTGAGGTTTCACCCAATACGAAGGCTATACTCACCTTGGCAATTATCTCCTCTGCCATTTCCCGGTGAGCGAAGAGGCGTTACGCGATTATCTGCATGCAACGCTTGCAGAACACGATTGCCAAGCTGGCTTGACCTGTTTCGGGGAGGGGAATCTTTGCGTAAAGATATTGGCAAACGGCAGCGAGTTTCTGCTCACCGTGCAAGAGGCGCTCAAGGACTTCCTGCGTCATCTGTGATGGGTCGAAACAAGAAAATACGGCTTCTTCTTCATGGCTACTCAATCCCTCATGGAAAACGGAGCGCAATATTCGTGCATCGGCGCGAATATTGCGCTCCGTTTTTGCATAGTTATTGTATGTTCATACAAGATTGGCATGAACATACTGAGATAAAGTATTAGACGTATGAACTGAAGCAAAGTAGAATACAAGATATCCGAGTAATCTGAGTAGTGATCTGTATAAGGAAATTGAGGAGAGTGCCATATGATACCCAATGTATATCTTCACGACCATATCTGTGATTTGGCTGTGGCGCGGCTGCGCCGCCATGTCAATCTCGTCGACAATTTTGACCATCCGGAAGAGCTCGATGCCATCATCGTGCGACAGCAGTACTGTCCGCGCGAAGTCATCAGCCGGGCAAAGCGCTGCCGGCTCATCCAGATGCACGGCGTGGGGCTGGACCGCATCGATGTTGAGGCGGCGAAGGAGTACGGGATCCCGGTCAAGCGCACGAAGGGCGGCAATGCCCAGTCGGTTGCTGAACTGGCCATCGGCTGCATGCTCGGCGTTCTCCTGTTGCTCATAGGCGCAGCCGTTAGCTTGCGCAAGGATAAGGCGCAGCCTGTCCTGGATTGATGGCTCTTGCACTTAGGTAAGTCATTTATGCGGATGTATTTGCAAGCGGATGCAGATAGCGTATAATGGAGAAAATACATTCAAGAAGAAATAGGTGAGCATCATCATGGAAATGAAAAATCGCGATAATCGAGCGGAACGGGCTGTGGCGTATAAACACAAGGACTGCAACTGCGCGCAGGCGGTACTGCTGGCCTTTGCGGAAGAGCTCGGCAAATCCGAAGAAGAGCTCCGGGCACTTGGCTCGGGGTTCGGCATGGGCATGGGCTGCACGGAGGCGACGTGCGGCGCGCTCTGTGGCGCTGGCATGGTCATGGCTCATGGGCAAGAGCGGCAAGCCGACGGCGGCATCATGCGCGATATCCTGCATGAGTTCGAGGAAAAAGCCGGTGCCACCATCTGCAAGGATCTCAAAGGCATTGAGACGGGCAAGATGCTCTGCTCCTGCGACGACTGCGTGCGCCACGCCGTGCGCGCTGTAGAGCAGCGCCTCTGATACATTTTGATACGTTAAGGAGAATACGGATGAACCTGAAAAAGATTGATTTTCCGCTGACGGTATGCAAACTGGATGCGATGGATAAAGTGGATACCAAGTCAGACTTCTTTTTCCTCGCCAAGACGGACGAAGAACTCTCGCTGGTCTGCAAGACCGAGGACACGCCATCTCAGACGACGGCGCGCGAAGATGGCTGGCGGGCTTTCCACATCGAGGGCACGCTGGATTTCTCGCTCATCGGCATCCTGTCCAAACTTTCTACGATCCTCGCCGAGAACAAGATCGGGATTTTTGCCGTCTCTACCTATAACACGGACTACATCTTGGTCAAGGAAGAGAACTTCGCAAAGGCGATGACTGTCCTGCAGGAAAACGGCTATACTGTCAAATGAATGAACAGTTGACTCATATTTGGGCACTGAGATAAGAACGACTCTCGTTCAATGTTCTTTAAAGACATTGTGCGAGAGTCGTTTTTGCTGACGGTATATGTATCGCTCATAGCGGGGAAGATGTTATTTGGTGCGATGGGCTGCCCGAAAGCGTTGCGGTGCTAAGCCTGTTGTCCGATGAAAGATCTTGGTGAAGTAACTGATGTCATGGAAGCCTGTCGCAATGGCAATCTCGCTGGAAGTCATATCGGTGGAAAGGAGCAGTGATGATGCCTGCTGGATGCGGTAATTTTGCAGATAGTTCATCGGTGAAGTTCCGACCGTCTTCTTGAAACTGCGCAGTAGGACGCTCTCACTGCAGGCAGCCAGACGCATCAGAGTCTGGTTCGAGATCGTCTCCGCGTAATGCTGCTCGATGTACTGCAGGAGTAGTTTCATCCGCTCCAGCAGGCTGACATCGCGAGAAATTGAGGGCGGGGATGAAGGAAGATTCTGACACAGGATGTACAGTGCCTTGGAGAGCACATAGCGTGCTTCGATTGTATAAGCTTCGGTCTCTTGCGTGATGGCATCCCAGGCATGCATCATCAGATGGGCAATTGTCGCATGCAAGGTTCGTTACCTTCCATGAGCAGGAAAGGCAGATTCTGTCTGCCGTAAAAGGGAAGAACCAACTTCTGCCAGTAGCACGACTGCGGGGAGCCTGCAATCAGGTCGGGATGGACGACGAGCGAGCGCAGGATGCTCGGCTTGCGAAGGGAATGTGAGACAGAGTGGAGGAGGCTTGCATTTATCAGGATACCTGCTCCCTGCCGCAGTGTGATTGGCTCTGTGCGACATGGAGATGGATGGTCCCGTTGAACGCCAGGATGTATTCAAATTCATCGTGCCAATGGATGGGAACGTCTGTACAGGCCATATCATCTTCATAGCATGCCACGGGAAATAGAACACTGCCGTGCCGCGTGATTTCTTTTTGATTCTTGTCAGTGTGCAGGGTGCAGTGCAAGTTGACCATATTACGTCTCCTTTTATCTCAGATTGACGGTATCATCATATAAAATGCCTGTATTTATCTATGAATTCATATTTAAAGACGATATAATCATATCATCAAGTGAGGAGGAAGACAATACATGGTACATTTGCTCTTAGCAATCATCTACATTGCTTTTATCAGTCTGGGCTTGCCGGACTCACTGCTCGGGGCGGCCTGGCCGGTCATGCACGAAGACTTGGGGGCGCCGCTGTCTTATGCGGGCATCATCTCGATGATCATTGCCTTCGGGACGGTTGTCTCGAGCCTGCAGAGTGACAGGCTGACGCTCTGGCTCGGCACGGGGAAGGTGACGGCCATCAGCGTCGCCATGACGGCCATGGCTTTGTTCGGCTTCTCAGCATCGAGCGAGTTCTGGATGCTCTGCCTCTGGGCCATTCCCTACGGCCTCGGTGCCGGTGGTGTGGATGCCGCCCTGAACAATTATGTGGCGCTTCACTGCAGGAGCTGGCATATGCGCTGGCTGCACTGCATGTGGGGCGTCGGTGCGGCGACAGGGCCGTACATCATGGGCATGGCGCTCGAGATGGGGAAGGGATGGCCGGCGGGCTACCATATCATCGCGGTGATGCAGGTCGTCCTGACCCTCATCCTGTTCGCCAGCCTGCCGCTCTGGAAGGAGCGAAAGGATGAGGTGCAGGCAGATTCTGGACACAAGCGCAAGCCGCTCTCACTGCGCGAGATTTTCCGGATACCGGGTGCGCGTGAGATACTGGTCGCCTTTTTCTGCTACAGTGCCGTCGAGCAGACCTGCGGGCTCTGGGCGAGCAGCTTCCTGAATCTCAGCAAGGGCATCTCGGCAGAACAGGCGGCGAGCTTTGGCGCGATGTTCTTCATCGGCATTACGGTGGGCCGCGCTATCAATGGCTTCCTTGCGATGCGCATGCACGACGAGAGCATGATCCGGATGGGGCAGGTACTGATCTTGTTCGGTATCGTGACGGTGATGCTCCCCGCAGGTGATGCAGTCGCGCTGGCCGGCCTGATCCTGATCGGTCTGGGTTGCGCGCCGATTTATCCCTGCATCATACACTCAACTCCAACTCATTTTGGCAAGGACAAGTCACAGGCCATCATCGGCGTCCAGATGGCCGCTGCTTATATCGGCACGATGCTCATGCCGCCGCTTTTCGGCATTTTGGCCAACCATCTGTCGATATCGCTGCTGCCAATCTACTTGCTCGTGCTCTTAGCCATCATGCGTTCATGCACGAGCGCCTCATCCAGAAGATCCGTTGAGCGAAGCCAAGAGAAAGGGGATATAAGACATGTATGCAGATTACCATTACACAGTGAATTCTCTGAT
>ENA-OQEN01000125-OQEN01000125.1-human-gut-metagenome-genome-assembly--contig:-NODE-125-length-31334-cov-3.741020_pt1 | contig 31334 bp, 39 predicted proteins | sample MGYA00242791_ERZ504627 | MGnify/ENA primary metagenome ERZ504627 (study PRJEB26092, sample SAMD00036316) | human gut metagenome | host: Homo sapiens | study: EMG produced TPA metagenomics assembly of... | reverse complement strand
GATTAAGAGTGTGGAGAGCGGAGAGTGAGAACGATGTACATTGCTAATTTCTAATTGCTGATTTCTAATTGATCAACGTCAATTAGAATGATACATACTTATTGCCGACTGAGGCGAGTACATTCCTTTCGGAGGAAAACCATGAAAAAAAGCGTAAAGATTATCGGCATTGTTGTTTGTGTCGCAATTATTGCGGCGGCGGTTGTGGGAGTTGCTTCGCGCGCAGTGCGTGTGGAGGACGGCAGGCGCATCCGCAAGGCGTTCAACGAATATGCCGAGCGTGTGGTACGGCTGCGTGCAAGCGGCGAATTTGAGGATTCCGACGACGATCCCGCTCTTTCCGACTGGTTCACCGCACCCGAGGGCTTCCTGCCCGTAAAGGACGGAAACGTGTATAAAAGCGTTATCAACCCTTACGACACGCCCGAGGAGTGGGATCTGCTTGAAGATGCGATAGAAATGCGGGAGGTTTCCCAATTGCCGGAAACTGCGCGGAATGCAACAACGGCGGAGCTTGTGCTGTACTGCATGAACTATAACCTGTTTGATGATATGTTCGTTTACGAATCAATGCTGGAAGGATTCGACGTTGTCAAACAGGATTATGACGGACTTCAGCTGCTTGCCGCGCGCGAGGATGCGGGAACGGTTCTTGTCAATCTCTACAAGGCATATAAGCTCAACGATCAGAGCCAACTCGACAGATATGCCTGCCTGAGGTTGGACTATCTTGAAACAATGCTTGCACAGCCGGAGATTCTTGCAAAGCTCACCGATGAACAGTGCCGCGAGCTTGCGGCCGAATGCTACAACAAGGCAACGCAGATAATGAACGCACGGAACGACGAATACGGCATCACCCAGGCGCTTTATCTAGGCATGAAGAGCCTTATGCGGGCGGATTCGGAATTTGCGCGCATTGTCAACGGTTCCGACGGCGCAAGAACTTTTGCCGAAACCGGCGTTCTTGTCCCGCGCAAAATAAGCGATGCGGATCTCGGAGCAATGGCTGCAAGGGTACGGCTTGTGATTGGATGAACACTGATTCACCTTGACTGAAATTTACTGAGAAAAAGAGAAGAAATGTTGATGCGGAATGCGGAATGCATGTGCCTCAGGCGCATTGTACGGATGACGTTTATTCTCTCTTCAACTCTTTAAATACGCCCTATCGGTGCGGCACAAATACGGTTGAAGACGGAATTAAAAATATATCTTCAATCCTGTCCGAAACGGTCTTGACTTTGTACAAAATCCGAGTATAATGTGATATGCACTTGAAAGAGTGAATGCACCTTTAGCTCAGCTGGTAGAGCACTGACTCTTAATCAGGGTGTCCAGGGTTCGAGCCCCTGAAGGTGTACCAACAAAAAGTCCTTGTTTTGCAAGGGCTTTTTTAATTTGCTTTATGCTTAATTTGCTTAAAAGGAAGCGCAGGTCCTTCGAGTGCCCTTGACTTTTCCCCGAATCGGTTCTATAATCATTGCATATAAAAAAGAGTCTGAAGGAGGGTTAATCCATGCAGCTTCTTGTTATCACGATCGACGATTGCGATGAATTTCTTGCAACGCTTGAAGGGCTTCGCGCACACGGAATGAACGGCATCGTTTTTCAGTCCACAAGCCTTAAACACGCATTGCTGAACAGCAACGTTGACGCACCGCCGATTTTCGGTCGAGTCAGCAAAATCATGAGCCATGATTTTGAATCCAGTCACACTGCGTTTTTGCTGCTGAACGATGATCAACTTGAGCATGCAAAGCGCGTTATCCGCCGCAACACGCACGGATTGGGCAAAAAAGGCGTCATGTTCACGCTGCCCGTGCTTTCGTTCGAAGGAATCGATGCGGAATAACGCACGCGGAACGATAATCGAAAACCGACTTAAGTAAATATAAAACGGAAACCGCCGTTCGGCGGCATTCCGAAGAATAAGCGCGCTGAAAGATACCGACGGCGTGTTCATTGGTGCGCGGCAGAAAAGCGGCGCACGTTCCACCGCGCCGGTGTGCGCGAAATTTGTCGAAAATTCGCACCGCCGGATAAAAGGCGGAATTCGAACTGAAAGGAAAAACAACATGAAAATTCTGCTGATTCTTGCAATCGCAATGGCGGGCGGTCTTGCCCTGTCCCGCCTTATGAAGCTGCTCAACCTGCCCAATGTCACGGGCTACCTTATTGCAGGCATTCTGATAGGTCCTTTGTGCTGAAACTTGTCACAAACGTTGATATCAAAAGCGCAAAGATTATCACAACCACCGCATTGGGTTTCATTGCTTTTTCGATCGGCGGCGAATTTAAGCTGTCATTGCTGAAAAAGCTCGGCGGAAAAATAGTCGTTATCACCGTTGTGCAGGCTGTTATGACCGTGCTGCTCGTGATGCTTGCGCTTTTGCTTGTGCCGGGTGAATACCGCGTTCCCCGTGCGCTGCTTCTCGGTGCAATTGCGGCTGCAACGGCACCTGCCGCAACACTGCTTGTTGTTCGCCAATACAAGGCAAAGGGCCCCGTTACGGACACGCTCCTGCCCGTTACGGCGTTTGATGATGCGGTCGGCTGATGATCTTCTCCCTCTGCTTTGCACTTGCACAGGCATTTGCCTCCGGCGATGCGCTGACGGTTCAGGCAATCGTGCTTGATCCGCTGCGCGAAATCGGCCTTTCCCTGCTTACGGGCGGCGTTATGGGTGCCGTGCTTGCGTTTGTAATGCGCTTTTTCAAGTCCAAAGCAAACCGTCTCTGCCTGATGCTTGCGGCGGTTTTTGCCTGCGTTGCACTTTCGGAAATGTGGGAGCTTTCTTCACTGCTGACCTGCATGATGCTTGGCGCGGTGTTTGCAAACATGCGCAGCGACTCTGTCATTGCGATGGAGCTTTGCGAGGGCTGGACGCTGCATTATACATGCTTTTCTTCGTGCTTTCGGGTGCGGAGCTTGATTTTTCAATCCTGCTGACGGTCGGGATTCCGGGCGTTATCTATATCATTGCACGTTCCGCCGGCAAGTATTTCGGCGCGTTCACCGGAGCGGCAATGTCCCATGCCGATCCAAAGGTGCGCAAATACCTCGGCATTACGCTGCTTCCGCAGGCAGGTGTTGCAATCGGCATGGCGCAGATGGTTGCCGCAAGCGACCTTCCGCAAACGCTTTCCGCGCAGGTTGTGACGGTTGCACTGTTTGCAACACTTGTTTATGAACTTACGGGCCCCGTGCTGACAAAGCTTGCGCTTGCAAAAGCAGGTGAAATTTCGACTGAAAATCTCGGAAAAAAGAAAAAGACAGCTGCTGCCGTCGAAAGCACTGCGGATGCACCGCAGGCGTAAGCCGGGTGAACCGGAAAGCCGAACTGATAAAAGCGCACTTCTATACACCTTTCGGTGTACCGTGCGAGCATCCCTTGCCTCTCCCCTTGGGAGAGGTGGCCGAGCGCAGCGAGTGCCGAAGGGGAGAAGTACCCGGGAATACATCTTGCCTCTCCCCTTGGGAGAGGTGGCCGAGCGCAGCGAGGACGGAGAGGGCAACCAATGACTATACCAAAAGACAACACCCAATTAGAAAATGCCCGGCGACTTCGCAGGGAGATGACACCCCATGAGCGTAAGCTCTGGTACCTTTTTCTCCGCAAATATCCAGTAAAAATTTATAAACAGCGGATTATCGGCAGATTCATCGTGGACTTTTACTGTGCTTCGGCCGGACTGGTCATTGAATTGGATGGCTCTCAGCATTATGAACCTCAGGGGCTTGCTTATGATGCGGAACGTTCTCAATTCCTGATGTCTCTTGGGTTGGAGATTCTGCGATTCTCAACCGGGATATCGACAGGAATTTTCGTGGTGTGTGCACACAAATTGATCTTATCATTCGAAAAAGGCTGCAAGACCCTCTCAGTCACCTGCGGTGACAGCTCTCCCAAAGGGAGAGCCAAGGGGCTGCACCCCATTACATAGTATGTTGGCAAATGGAGCGTATCTGCATCGATACGCTCCATTGACTGTTTTATGAACACCCCTCTAACGCACAAGCGTTTTTGTGACAGTCTGTTTAAAGTTATTTTAAAAGCTTATCAACGATTGAATTCCGCTGCTCTTATCCGCAACGCCTGTACGCGCAGTTCTTCATTTCGGCAGCATGAATGAACCGTTTTGTTTTTCAGTGAAATGCGTAGAACCTCTGCTCCGCGCTCCGCAAGCTCTTTCTTATATTTCAGAAAAGAATGATCGATTTGAAAGCCGAGCACATCCTCGATTTCATCGAAGGTTAGGCTGAATTGCCCCGGTTCATGCTGCATAACGTAATTCCACAGCGGTTCGTATTTACTCATTGCCGCACCTCCTTATGTATATATCAGCTCGGCTTTGAATCGCCCGAAGTTTGCCGAGCATTATTGAATTATACCACAAAACAAGCCTTTTTTACAGGTTTTGACAGATGCTGTATTTCATGTTTTTTTGACATGATTTTAATAGTTTTCAGCAATATATTGTCACAAATTGTTGACATACATCGCCAAAAGTGTTATCTTATTCAAGATGGATCTTTAAGAGCGGTACGGAGATGCCGGCAAGATTTACGGACTTATGAATAAATTGGAGCCGTGTCCCGGGCATTATGCCCGAATCGGCTGTTGCTTTTTGTTTTTCTGTATGCTTTGCTGTGCGGCAAAGCTTTTATTTTGCCCTTCTGCACTCTTCCGTTTCGAATTTACCCTTCCGTCCGAAATACTTTCAGGGAGAAAACGACGATGAAACTTATCTATGACGTCAACGACAAACCCAAGTTCCGTGCGAATCTTGTTTTCGCATTCCAGCAGCTGCTTGCTATCATAGCGGCAACACTGCTTGTTCCGACCCTTGTAAACAGCGCATTCGGTGAAGCAATCCTTGACCAGGGCGCAGCATTGTTCGGCGCAGGCGCAGGCACCCTTGTCTACATTCTTTTCACAAAGAAAAAGAGTCCTGTTTTCCTGGGCAGCTCCTTTGCATTCATCAGCCCGTTGATCGGCGCATGTTCATTCGGCTATTTCGGCATTCTTATCGGCGCATTCATTGCAGGTATTGTTTACGTCATCATTGCTCTTATCGTTCATTTTGCCGGCACAAACTGGTTGACAAGCTCCTTCCCCCCGTTGTCATCGGCCCGGTAGTTGCGCTTATCGGTCTCAGCCTTTGCGGTTCCGCAATCAACAATGTCAACAACACCGCCGCCTCTCCCGACGGTTATAACCTTGTGTGCATTCTTATCGGCATCATCACATTCTTTGCAACGGTGCTTGCATCCGTTAAGGGCACAAAAACGATGAAGCTGATTCCCTTTATCATCGGCATTGCCGCAGGGTATGCCGCTGCATCCGTATTCACCGTTATCGGCAACAAATGCGGCATTGATTACCTTAAAATCGTTGATTATTCCCCCTTGGCAAACAATTTTGAAACCGTAACTTTCGGCAGCTTCATTTCCCTGCCCAAGTTCACCTTCCTCGGCGCGCTCAACGAAGGTGCGGGCAAAATCGATGTTGCCGCCGTTGTCAAGCTCTTTGCACTGTTTGCGCCCGTTGCGTTCGTTGTTTTTGCCGAGCATATTGCAGATCACAAGAACCTCGGTTCAATCATTGACCGCGATCTTATTAAGGACCGGTCTGCCCCGCACCCTTCTCGGCGACGGCGTCGGCTCCATTGTCGGTGCGATTTTCGGCGGCTGCCCCAATACAACCTACGGCGAAAGCGTCGGCTGCGTTGCCATCACGGGCAATGCTTCCGTTTCCACCATCGGTCTTACTGCAATCATGGCGATTCTGCTTTCGTTCTTTACGCCGTTTGTTGCATTCGTCAACACGATTCCCAGCTGCGTCGTCGGCGGTATCTGCATTGCACTCTACGGCTTCATTGCTGTCAGCGGCCTTAAGATGCTTCATGAAGTTGATCTCGGCGAATCCGAGAACCTGTTCGTTGTAAGTGCGATTCTCGTCACGGGCATCGGCGGGCTCTCCCTCAACTTCGGAGGCGTGGTTGAAATTCCGAACATCGCAACCGCACTCATTATCGGTGTTTTGACCAAGCTCATTGTCGGCAAAGTTAAGTCAAACAAATCCGCCGGTAAAAACTGAGCGGTTATATAAACATCGAAACCTTGCATAAATTGCGATAAAAGGAAAAGCACGGCGCAGTCCGTGCTTTTCTGCTGTGTTCGTTTTAATCCGAAGCACAGACCGGCTTTCAGGGTTTTAGATGCTTTATGAGTTCTTATCTTTTTCGCTGTCGCGAAGCCTCGTCAGTTTTTCAACATATACATCGCAAAGTTCCTTTGCGTACTCACTGTCCCTGCTGCCGGCAACGATGCGGAAGGAAGCATCCGCAGTTCCGGCGGGACGAACACACACCCAGCCCGTGTCACGCTTAAGGCGCAATCCGTCAACAAGTTCTCCGTTTTTTTCGCCCTCTGCAAGCATCCGAAGCATTCTGCCGATATCTTTCCATGCGGTGCGTATGCTCTTTTCCGAAGTATAGACTTTTGGCAGAGCTTCCGCATAATCTTTCAACTCTCCCGAAACAAACATCTCACAAAGCTTCACGACCGCCGCTTCCGGCTCATACAGTGCGGGGTAATATGCGTTTCTTGCAAAGGACAGCCGTCGCTGCTCGGCCAAGCTTTCCTTTGAGTATATAAGCTGAACACCCTGCTTCTTTATCTCATCACGATAGGGCTCCGGCAATGAAACGGGCACGACCAACAGTTCGGCACCCTCTTCCTTTTCCGGCAGTCCGAATGCTCCGCCGCCGCAGTTTACGGCAAGCGACCTCGCGATAACCGTCTGCACCTCGCTGTTGCCCAGTATGGTATCCCCGCTTATTGACAAGCTGATTTTGCCGTCATTATCAATTTGAACCGCAATCGTGTTTTCGTCAAACACGGGGGAAAGTCCGTTTTCCGCGCAGCTTCTTTCAACATTCCAGCCGAGCCGCAGCAAAACCCTGCTTATCACCCTGCCGGACTGTTCGGGCGCACCGATACGCAGCGTGCGCTTGTTATTCAGCATCAGTTCACGCCGAATGCCGCAGAGAAGACGCTGCTCATAGGCTTCTTCAAGCCCGTTCAGATTTCCGATTATGCCGAGTTCGGCATCAAGAGTGGGCTTCTGTTCGCCGAAAAGGAAACCGGCGCGCACAGAGCGCATTGCATCGGGCGAAAGCTCAATGCCGTTTTCATCAAACAACACAAGTTCGGCATTTCTTCCGTTGTTATTGACATAGATTCCTCCCGCGCAGCCCGTTTTGCGCACGGTATACGAGAATGCGGACATGCTTGCGGCATTCACGGCCTCGGCATCAACGCCCTGCGACGCAATGCCCGCAAGCACCGCATACTTCAGCACGACCGAAATCGGCTCACCCGATGCACAGACAGCCGCCTTTGCAGGCAGGGTAAATCTTGAAGCAAAAGCCGCTCCGACACGCAGCGCCGCCTCCGGAGTCATCTGTTCATCCGCATACCCGTGAACAATGCAGCCGTCAAATTCAACACGGCGCGCGGTGCTGCCCCAAACGATATTGTCCTTGCAGCTGCTTCCGTTTTCAATCTGTTTATGCGGCCAAATGCAAACATTCGGAAGAACAGTCACGCCCGCACCGACATGAGTTCCTGCTCCGATCGCGCTCCCCTCAAAAAGCGAAACACGTTCATCGATTTTTGCATCCTCGCACACAACCGCTCCGCGCAGCTCGGAATCAAATCTTATGTGTGAACGCTCAAACAAAACCGACCGTTTTACGCTTGCACCCTCTTCAATTGACGATGCGCTCCCGACAACCGAATACGGTTCAATGCAAACTCCGCCCGCAATCCTTGCGCCGCTGCCGATATAACAGGGCGGAATCAGCTTTGCACGCCCGGAAATGTTTGCATTCGGTTCAATCAGCACGCCGCCGCAATCCTTTGCTATGGTTGAAAACGCACATTTTCCGTTCAGCATATCCTGCTGTGCTTGTCTATATTGGGCAATATCGCCGATGTCGCACCAGTACGCGTCAGTTACATGACCGCGGATTTTCATTCCGCGACGCAGCATTTCAGGAAACAAATCCTTTGAAAAATCAAAATCCGTATCCTTCGGGATTAGTTCCAGTGCATCGCCGTTCAGGATATATATTCCTGTGTTCGCATAATCGCTGAGCACTTCGCTTCGCTCCGGCTTCTCCAAAAAACCTTTTATCGTGCCGTTTTCGTCCAGCAATGCAACGCCGTATTCCGTGGGTTCCGCAACACGTTTCAGAACTATCGTTGCAGCAGCATCGCTTTGCTCATGCGCGCGAATCACGGCTGAAAGGTCAATATCCGTAATTCCGTCACCGCTCAGAACAAGGACGCTCTCCCCCGCCCCTTTTTGAGCAATTTGACCGTCGGAAGATTCTCCGTCGGAGGTATTCCCATGAGAAATCCCTCCCAAAGCCGCACGGACGCTCCCTGCGGTGCCGAGTTTTCTGCCCGGCTCCGAATAGCTTGCGGAAATTCCCCATGCTCCGCCGCTTCCGATATGTTTTTTAATCATATCACCAAGGTAATGCAGCGTAAATACCGCCTCGTTGATATTGTGCTTTGCAAGAAGATCCATTGTGTAATCAAGAATGGGTCTGTTGAGCAAAGGAATGAGGGGTTTCGGTTTCGTGCAGGTCAACGGCCGCAGACGCCTGCCGTCCCCGCCCGCCATTATAACAGCTTTCATAAAAATAATACCGCCTTTCGATTGAAATTGCGGTATTATTGTATGAATCTTTAATAAATTGAATCAGCGGTAATTATTTCCTGTCCTTGCGGCGCAGCGACTTCGCTCGATTTGCAAATTTGCATGAAACAGGCGCAGCCGAACCCGCTTAAGTATTAAAAATACTTAATGCCGTAGAAATAGCAGTTACCTTCAATCGTTGCGTAATATTTTGTGTAATCCGTCCATTCCCGTGCCGAGATATGCGGCGCGATAAAACAGAACTTTTTTCGGCAGAGTGCTGCCGTGCTGCAAAAACACATATTTTGCGGCAGCCATCGCCTTTGAATTCGGCGTTATTGAATTCAGATACGCACGCGAATAACCAAACTGACCGGATTGGAAAATTACCCCGGGAACACTGTTCGGGAATTTTCCCGATTTGTTCTTTACACGGTTATAAACTATGCTTGCAAGTGCCCTGTATCCGATGTAGGAACTGCCCGGGCCTTCTGCGTGAATAAGTGCGGCAACAAGGCGAATATCGCTGTCCGAAAACTCACTCGGATTCGGGTCATACATCGGCGGCTGAGTCACAACAGGTTTCGGTGTTGCATATGTGCCGACGGTGACAAACTGACGGAAAATGTAACCCGTCTGTCCGTCAAGATCCACTTGGAACCACTCGCTCGTTTTTCCTGTTATGTAGAACTCCGTTCCAAGCGTGCAGATTCTGAGAATTGCAGCGGATGTTGACGGCTCCTGCCGCATATTCACAAATGTTTCGTTCGTGTAACCCGGAACATAGTTAACTTCCTGCATAGGTTCCGGGGTCGGTGTGGGTTCCGGAGTCGGTGCAGGCGTCGGCGTCGGCGCTGCCGTCGGTGCAGGCGTTGCGGTTGGTTCCGGCGTGTCTGTCGGAATCGGCGTGCTGCTCGGCGAATCCGTGCTGCCGAAATCCGTTCCATGCGGCATTTTATCCGCTCCGCCTATAGTTACAACATAATCGTCGTTACCCTTGTTCTCCGCACCGGATGCCTTTCCCGTGCATCCTGCCGCAATTGCGGCAAGCGCAATGAACAAAGCCAAGACAATCAGCAGGTGTTTGTTTTTTTTCAAAAACTTCACAACTTGCTTCCTCCTTCGGGTAGAATTTATACCTTTTGGGATAGTGTTCCTTTCAGATGATATACCTATTCATATCATCGGCATTATTTCGGGAAATACGTTCGGAAACGTATTTTTCATCGATCACAACATCGATCATCGGGTGATCTCCCGTTGCATTAAAGGAAATATCCTCAAGAAGATTCTCAATTATTGTGTGCAAACGCCGCGCACCGATATTCTCACCGGTTTCGTTTGCGTGGAAAGCCGCTTCCGCAACGGCGCGGAGAGCCTCCTGTTTGAACTCGATTCGGATATTATCCGTTTCAAGCAATGCGGCATACTGTTTTGTTATTGCGTTCTGCGGAGCGGTCAGTATCCGCTCGTAATCATCCGTTGTGAGCGCATTGAGCTTCACAACGATCGGAAAACGCCCCTGAAGCTCCGGAATCAGGTCGTTTATCTTCGAAACGTGGAACGCACCCGCTGCGATAAACAGCATATAGTTCGTGCGCACGGGGCCGTATTTGGTTGAAACGACAGAGCCCTCGACTATCGGCAGGATGTCCCTTTGTACGCCCTCTCGGGAAACATCGGGGCCGCTGCCCGCGCCCTTTGCGGCAATCTTATCTATTTCATCGATGAAAACAATGCCGTCCTGCTCCGCTTTGTCTATTGCATCGCGCACGACCGCATCCATGTCAACAAGTTTTTCCGATTCTTCATTTGAAAGAATGCGCCTTGCATCGCGAACCGTTACTTTGCGTGCTTTTGTCTTTTTGGGAAGAACCCCGCCGAACATTTCATTCAGATTCAGATCTATTCCCATTGCAAGCATGGTATCGTTACCTGTTGCGGTTTCCGCAACCTCGATTTCGATCATTTCATTCTCAAGCCGACCGGCCTGCAAATCGCTGATTATTTTGTTTCGTTTGGAGATATGCTCCGCCGTCTGCTCCTCTGTCGGCTCATTCTTTTTAACCGCAACTCCTGTCTCGCCGCCGGGAGTCAGCGAACCGAACAGCTTTGCAAGCCCGTCGGAAAAGCTGTCCGCAGGTTCGGAGTCTGCTTTGCGGGCTTTCCGCAAAGGATATCCACAATGCGTTTCTCGGCAGCAGCATCGGCTGCAAGCCTGACTTCCTCTGTGCGTTTTGCTTTCACAAGGCGAATGGAAGCCTCCACAAGGTCGCGAATCATGGAATCGACATCGCGCCCGACATAGCCGACTTCGGTGAACTTTGTTGCTTCAACCTTCACAAACGGGGCATCCACAAGCTTTGCAAGCCTGCGGGCAATTTCTGTTTTTCCGACGCCCGTCGGGCCGACCATAATGATATTTTTCGGGATGATTTCCTCGCGCATTTCCTCGGGAAGGCGGCTGCGGCGATACCTGTTGCGCAACGCGATCGCAACGGTGCGCTTTGCTTCGTCCTGTCCGATAATATACTTATCAAGCTGTTCAACTGTTTGTTTCGGAGTCAATACGTTCATCTTTACACCTCTTCCGTGACAATGTTGGAATTTGTGTACACGCAGATGCCGGAGGCAATTCTGAGAGCCTTTTCCGCAATTTCAACCGCGGGAAGCTCGGTATTTTCCTTCAGTGCGCGCGCCGCTGCAAGCGCATACATGCCGCCGCTGCCGATTGCGGCAATGCCGTCATCGGGTTCAATAACCTCGCCCGTGCCGGACACAATGAGCAGGTCGGAAGCATTTGCACAGATAAGCAGTGCTTCAAGCTTGCGCATGACCTTATCGCTGCGCCAATCCTGAGCAAGCGCAACAGCCGCACGGCGCAAACTTCCGCCGTACATGGTCAGTTTGGCTTCAAATCTTTCGCAAAGCGTGAATGCATCCGCAACGCCGCCCGCAAAACCGACAACAACGCTGTCGTTATATATGCGGCGAACCTTTCGCGCCGTGTGTTTCATTATTGTTGCTTCACCGAGAGTGACCTGTCCGTCACCCGCAAGAGCGCATTTGCCGTCTTTTTGCACGGCAACAATGGTTGTTCCTTTTATGTCCATTTTGTTTCCTCTTTAATTTTCCGATTCAAAACATATTATTGCAGCTTTTCATGTTCGATGCCGGCCTTTTGGCGCATCAACTCAAGCCTTTATCATTTTTCCTGTTGTTTCAGTTCGGCCGCAATGCTGTCAACCGTTTGCAGCGCACGCTGCGAAAGTGCCTCGAAACGGCGGCGTTTGTCGCGCGGCGCATTCGGCAAGGTTTCCATAATGCCGAAGTTCGCATTCATCGGCTGAAAGCTGCTTCCGTTATATTCGCTTATATAATGTGCAAGTGCTCCGATTGCCGTTCTCTTGTAAAATCGATTTGCGGTCGATTGTTTACAAGCCGTGCCAGATTGATTCCCGCAGCAAGCCCGGATGAAGCACTTTCAACATAGCCCTCTACACCGGTGAGCTGCCCCGCAAAGAACAAATCCTCACGCTCACGCAGGGAGTAAAAAGGAGTCAGATGTTTCGGGGATTGAAGGAAGGAATTTCTGTGCATAACGCCGTAACGCACATATTCCGCATTCGCAAGCCCGGGAATCATTCCGAAAACGCGCTTCTGCTCGCCGAACTTGAGATTGGTTTGGAATCCCACGATGTTAAAAAGAGTGCCCTCGGAGTTATCCTGTCTGAGCTGCACAACGGCAAACGGTTTTTTGCCGTCGCTTGCGGTGCATTCTGCAAGACCGACGGGCTTCAGCGGTCCGTATGCAAGGGTCAGATCGCCACGTTTTGCCATGACTTCAACCGGCATACACCCTTCAAAAACGTTGACGGTTTCAAACTCGTGCAGCGGAGCGGTTTCCGCCGAAACAAGCGCGCGCACGAATTCGTAATACTCACGCATTGTCATAGGGCAATTCAGATAATCACTGCCGCGTCCGTAACGCGAGGCTCTGCTTATCAGATTCATATCAAGCGATTCGAGCGTTACGATCGGAGCAGCCGCATCAAAGAAATGCAGGCTGTCTCCAAGCAGGTTTTCAATGTTTCCCATCAAAGCACCGTCTGTAAGCGGCCCTGTGGCAATTACCGCAGGTTCAGTCGGGATTTCCGTTATTTCCCGGGAAATGAGCTCAATATTCGGATGTTTTTTTAGCTCTTCCGTGATTCGTTTTGAAAAATCAGTGCGATCCACCGCGAGCGCACCGCCCGCCGGAACGCGCGTTTCGTCCGCAATTCTCATTATAAGAGAATTCATTCGGCGAAGTTCTTCTTTCAAGAGGCCGACGGCATTATCCAGCCTATCTGAGCGAAGCGAGTTCGAGCAAACCAATTCGCATAGGTCATCAGTTTTGTGTGCAGGCGAATGCTTGCCAGGCTTCATTTCAAAAAGGTTGACGTGTATGCCGCTTTCGGCAATCACATACGCCGCCTCACAGCCGGCCAATCCTCCGCCGATAACAGAAACCGATTTCATTGCTTTCCTCCTCCTTGTTCGCGTTTGATGTTTTTATGCCTGTCGGCATCATGCTGCATTAAGAATAATTCATCTCCCCTTCTTGCTCTTGCGAAATCATCGGGAAATGAAATAACTCCCTTTTCAGTCCCGTGCCTCCGCTTTATCCGCAAGGTCGGGATAAGTGTTTTTAATCTCTCCGCTCGGAACAACAAAGCCGCATTCCTTTTCGGAACAGACAATATAGCGTCCGTTCGGGCCCATTTTCCACACGGTCATCCTTCCGCAGCGCGGGCACGGTTTGCCTGTCGGCAGATACCACGATACGTAATCACACTCCGGATAATTCTCGCAGCCGTAAAACGCTCTGCCTTTTTGCCCTTGCGCTTGATTATTTCCCCGCCGCATTTGGGGCATTTCACGCCGACTTTTTCAACAATGGGCTTTGTGTTTTTGCACTCCGGATAATTCGGGCAGGCAAGGAACCTTCCGAATCTGCCTGTTTTATATACCATCATTGCGCCGCATTTATCGCAGGGAATGTCCGAAACCTCATCGGGAATTTCAATACGCTCAACGGTCTTGAATGCCTCTTCAAGAGATTCTTCAAACGGAGGATAGAAATCTTCAATCAGATTTTGCCAGCGTTCCTTGCCTTCTTCCACTGAGTCCAATCGTGACTCCATATCCGCCGTGAACTTGACGTCAACAATATTGCGGAAATTATCCTCCATAACTTTGTTCACAACGAACCCGAGATCGGTGGGCACAAGCTGTTTCTTTTCTTTTCTACATACCTCTGTCGATAATTGTCGAAATTGTCGGGGAATACGTGCTCGGCCTGCCGATTCCCAGTTCTTCAAGAGTTTTCACAAGGGATGCTTCGGTGTATCTTGAAGGCGGTTCGGTAAAGTTCTGCTTCGGGTTCAGAGAAACAAACTTAGGTTCACTGCCGACTTCCATAGCGGGAAGGGTCGTGTCCTTTTCGCCTATGCCGTCATCCTGCGACGGGTTCGAAACGGAATAAACCGCCGTGAATCCGTCAAAGATTTTTTTTGAACTGTTGGTTCGATATGTGCATTTCGGCTGAGTCTGCGTTTCAAGCGTAACAGTTGAAGTTTCGTAAAGCGCATCACTCATCTGGCTTGCAAGGAAACGTTCGTAAATCAGTTTGTAAAGTTTATACTGCCCCGGTTCGAGATACTGTTTCACCGATGCGGGCGTGTTTTTTACATCGGTCGGACGAATTGCCTCATGCGCATCTTGGAACCCGCTCTGCCCTTAAAAACATTGGGCTTTTCGGGTACGTAAGCTACGCCGAACGCTGTCGCAATGTATTCTCTCGCACTCTGCTGCGCTTCGGCGGAAATTCGAACCGAATCCGTACGCATATACGTAATCAAACCAACGCTGCCTTGGTGCCGATATCAACGCCCTCATAGAGCTGCTGAGCGCAAAGCATGGTTCGCTTCGGCGGCATTGAAGCGCGGTTCGATGCATCCTGAAGCATGCTGCTCGTTGTGTACGGTGCAGGCGCATGACGTGTTTTTTTTGCTGTTTTGATGTCCGCAACGCAATAAACCGCTCCGGTGGACAAATCCGCAACGCGCATTGCATCGGCTTCCGTCTGAAGCTCCGTCTTTTTGCCGTCAAAACCATAGAATTTGGCTTCGAATGTACGCTTGGCAAGATGAAGTTTTACTGTGACCGTCCAATACTCTTTCGGCACGAAATCAAGTATCTCGCGCTCTCTGTCGCAGATGAGTTTTGTCGTAACCGACTGCACACGGCCCGCCGAAAGTCCTCTTCGAACCTTTGCCCAAAGCAGCGGGCTGATTTTGTAGCCGAGCAAACGGTCAAGCACGCGCCGCGCCTGCTGCGCATCAACAAGGTTTCTGTCAATGCAGCGCGGATTTTTGACCGCCTTTTGAATGACTGTCTTTGTGATTTCGTTAAACACAACACGACAGGGCTCGTTTTCATCCAGCTTCAGCATTTTTGCAAGATGCCACGAAATCGCTTCTCCCTCGCGATCAGGGTCGGTTGCAAGCACGATATGCTTTGCGTGCTTTGCTTCTTTGCGTATTTTTTCGATAACTTCGCCTCTTCCGCGAAGGGTAATATATTTGGGTTCAAAGTCGTGTTCAACATCAACACCGAGCTGGCTTTTCGGCAAATCGCGAACGTGCCCGTTCGATGCAATGACCCTGTATTTTGAGCCGAGATACTTTTCAATCGTCTTCGCTTTGGACGGCGATTCCACGATAACCAATGTCTCTGCCATAATCCTCCTTCGACCGTTTGGTCGTTTACAGTTAATTTACAGTAAAATCCGATTCTGCCGCACCGCGGCGGCAGTTCAGCAACAGCTTTTTTTCACAAGAAGCGAATTGTTCAAACTCTGCCTGATCGGGTTTGCGATTCTGCCGGTGATACGACTTACGGATCAGCTCAATGTATAGATTCTGCCCGGCAATTGTTTTATTAAACCCGAAAATTCCAATTCTGTCAAGTGCAAGTTTAAAACTTCGACCGGGAGCTGCGTAAGCTCGCAGATTTCGCCAAAGTTTTTTTCGCCCAATTCAATCAAATCAAATAATATCTTTTGATTACCCGTCAATTTCAACTCACTGCTGCCCCTGCCGCGCAGCTCTGATTTTTGCTGCACTCAGGATCGATTCCGAGATGAAACAGCAAATCCTCTGCACTGAATACAGGTTCCGCCATGCCTTTTCGTATCAGTTCGTTCGTTCCGAAGCTCATCCTGTCCGTGATTCTTCCGGGCACGGCATACACGGTTCTGCCCTGTTCCAACGCGCAATTTGCAGTTATCATCGTTCCGCTCTTTTCACCCGCTTCAACAACAAGCACGCCGCAGCTCATTCCGCTGATTATTCTGTTTCTCATTGGGAAAAAATACGTTGCAGCACGCGTGAAAGGCAGGAATTCGCTCATCACGCAGCCGTTCTCGATTATTGCTTCCATAATCTCCGCGGTGCCGTCGGTTTTTGCCGTGCAGACGCCTTGTCCGAGTATCGCCGCCGTTGGATATTTTTGTTCGGCGGCACTCAACGCTCCCTGCGCCGCAAGGCTGTCGCAGCCGTAGGCAAGCCCGGAAACTATGGTAACGCCGTTTTTTGCCAACTCACAGCCCATATGAGCGGACACTTTTTTTCCGTAATCCGAACACCTTCTTGCGCCGATTATTGCAAACGGCGTTTCGGCCTGCAATCGTGCGCATTTACCTCTTGCATAAAGCACAAACGGCGGATCCGCAATATATTTCAATTCGGTCGGATAAGCTTCACTGTTCGGCGTCAATGCTGAAACACCGTTTTTTTCAAGGTTCGAAATGAAATCATCAATATAGACATCCGATGCCGTGAGCCGCAGTTTTTCGGCCTGCTCCCGTTTTACCATGGTTAAAATATCGGAATCAAAGTTCTTTACCGCTTCAAACAACTCCGAAATCGAATCAAAATTTCGCAGCAGTTCGTTTGCCTGCTTCGCCCTGCCTTCAAAAGCAATGCTCAATCGGATATAATCCCTGTCCGCCTGTTGATACTCCATTTGCCCTCCGTTCGGCTGCCGCAGTGCCGATTACGTCACAGTTTGCTCCAATACTTGCTGTCCAAAGAGCGATATTGAAGGGCTTCCGCAACGCATGCCCCTGTAATTTTTTCCTCGCCCGCAAGGTCGGCAATGGTTTTGCTAACCTTAATCAATCTATCGTATGCCCTTGACGACAGCCGCAGCCTGTCGAACGAAAGCCTTATAAGCTTTTCCGCATCGGGCTCCAGTGCGCAATACTTTTTAATATGTTTCGAACTCATCTGCGCGTTGAACATTATGCCGTCGTTTTTAAAGCGTTCACGCTGAATGCATCGCGCTTTCGAAACCCTTTCACGAATTGCCGCCGAGCTTTCGCCCGCCTGTTTGGACGCAAGATCCTCATACGCAACCTCCGTCATCTCAACATGAATATCTATCCTGTCCAGCATGGGGCCGCTGATTCGGTTTCGATAACGCTCAATTTGGGACGGATTGCATCTGCATGGGTTGATTCTTGAACCGAAATTTCCGCACGGGCAGGGGTTCATCGCCGCAACGAGCATAAAGTCCGCCGGATATTCCGCTTTTGCCGCTGCACGGGTAATTGACACAAAGCCGTCTTCAAGCGGCTGCCGCAATGCTTCCAGCACTGACTTTTGAAACTCCGGGAATTCATCCAAAAACAGCACACCGTAATGTGCAAGGCTGATTTCACCCGGAAGTGCTTTTGTTCCGCCGCCGACAAGCGCGGGAATGGAGGCCGAATGATGCGGTGCACGAAACGGACGCTCCCGCACAATTCCGCCGCGTCCGCGCAATATGCCCGCAACGGAATGAATCTTTGTTATTTCAAGTGCCTCTTCGTTTGACAAAGTCGGCAGTATTGAGGGAATGCTTCTTGCAAGCATCGTTTTACCCGAACCGGGCGTTCCGATAAGCAAAATATTGTGGTTGCCCGCTGCTGCAACTTCGGCTGCACGTTTCGCCGCCTGCTGACCCTTTATTAACGAAAAATCACTGTCAAAACTCGGATGGTCGTCTATATTTGTTTGACTGCACGGCTGCGGATTGATGATCTTCATTCCGCGCAGGAAAAGCACAGCCTCTGTAAGACTCGTTACAGGAATCACGACTGCATCGTGTATGAAAGCAGCTTCCTCCGCGTTTTCCTTTGGGAGAATGATATGGTTATATCCGCGTGAGCATGCATCGATTACCATCGGCAGCACGCCGTTAACACCGCGAACGCTTCCGTCCAAAGCAAGCTCACCGATTATAAGCCATTTTTCCGCCGCAGTGCGATCGATATCCCCGCTTGCCGCAAGTATGCCTATCGCTATCGGCAAATCGTAAACCGTACCCTCCTTGCGAACATCCGCCGGCGCAAGATTTACAACAAGCCGCACATTTGGAAAAGGAAAGCCCGAGTTGCATATTGCAGAGCGGACGCGCTCCTTGGATTCCTTAACGGCATTATCCGGAAGGCCGACGGTTTCGTAACCCGCAAAGCCGAAGCTATATCCGTTTCAACCGTCACGGGATAGCCGAGCAGCCCCGTCAACCCATAACTTGTGATTCTTGCCAGCATATTTCCCCCTTTGTCCGAATAAAGCCATACCGAGTGATTTCTTCACTCGGTAAGCCGTTAAACGAGTATTAACATTTAATCTTCAGTGTTCAGATTGACTTTTTGCCCTTTTCCGTCGTTTTTCACGGAAGGAGCCTCAGCAGGTTTGAACACAAAAAGCTTGTTGCCGACGAAGTTTACGATTATGCAAATGCAGGTCGAAAGCAGCATGCACGCTCTTTCGCCGTTAATTATCTTTGTGAGCCACTGCGGAAGCCCAAGACTCATCCACCAATCATCAATATGCAAAGCATTGGTAAACAGCCAGATAAGACCAAGCGAAACAAGCAATACACCCAGGTTAACTGCAATAAAGCTTATGATTTCGCGCGCATCCTGTCTGCGCTCTTCTTTAAAGGTCCAACGGCTGTTCAGAATATAGCTGTTCAGAATGCCGGCACAATAGCCGACAACTTTTGAAACATAAACCGTCCAACCGCCCGTAAACGGTATTGCAAGCACGATGCTCAGCACCGTGCTGATGACCATGTCTATAAGTGTGTTGCCGATTCCCACCAAGCCGAATTTAATCAGCTGGAAAAAGCTTTTTTTTGCGGCTGTGCCGCCGTTTTTTTCGTTTGAACTCATTATTGAAACTTACTCCTTTACGCGGCAGCGAACAATATGCCCGCCCAAAAGCCGGCTGCGACAGGTTTTCTGTCGAATTGTCCGCCGCACGCATTTTCTTCTTCACCCCGTCCGCATCGAAAGCACGGGCATCGGGCTTGTGTTCGGTATTTTTTACCAAGTGCCGAAGAATGTCCATGTGGGCAGCCATTCAAGTGCACGTATATATTCCCTGCTGACCTGAATGCCGCTGATTACGGGATAGAAAACCGCAAACAGCACGATCGCAGCAGCAAGCCAAATGAACTTGATCTTCGGAACGAATTTTGCTCCATCGGAAATCATGTCGCCGCGTTCGAGCGGTATGTAGTAGAACTTATCCTCATAGTGCTTGAGCACATATACAGAGGCAAGTATTATCATCGGCACGGTCGCAAAGTAATGATATACGAACACGCAGCGGGAAATCAGCATCCAGGGCAGCATGGACGATGCCATGCAGGCAAAGATGAAGAATATCTCCGCATTGAGCCTGAACCTGTTGCGCAGGAACATGATGAACAGCGTCAACGTGCCTGCAAAGCAGATCCACCATACTGCGGGGTTGCCGAAAGTTGAAATGGTTCCGAACTTTGTTGTGTCCGGATTCTGTCCTCCGGAATAGAACCACACCGGGCGGTTTCCGAGAGGCCATTCATACCATGCGGACTGATACGGATGCGTTGAATTGAGCCCGCTGTGGTAGCTGAACATATATTTTTGATTGTCAATAACGCCGTCCACATAAGTCTTAACCTTTTCGGAGAAGGTCAAAACTTCGCCCTCGGGCTCCTTATTGTACTCGAGCTGTCCGGCGGCACGAAGGCGTGCAATCTTTGTTTGCTCCGCATTAGGCTTCCATTGCGCTGTGTAATACGGTCTGTATGCTGCCGAGTAAATCGCAACGGGAATGATGATGAAGAACAGGAGACAGAACAGGCAGGTTTTTATGAACCGTGCCGGGAACTTTCGCGCATTCGCAACAGCAGGATCGGCCTCTTCCGCTTTTGTGAGCTTGGCATTTTTAATCTTGTTTGCCTTTACCCAAAGGGTTATCATCTTAACAAAGAACATAACCGCAAGCGCAGCACCGGTATATATGCAGATCCATTTGCTTGCGCAGCCCAAACCGAAGAACAAACCCGAAAGCCCGAGCGGTATCAGAGTGTCCTTAAGCTGTCGCCGAGATCCATTTTTATGAATTTGTACATGTAGTACGTCATGCACATATTGAAGAACACGCCGTATACGTCAATGGTCGAAATTCGAGTCTGCGAAAAATGCATGAAATCGAATGCAAACAACCCCGCCGCAAGCAGCGCAAGCTCGGGACGCTTGAACATGCGCTTGCCGAACGCATACATCAGGGGAATCATTGCAACGCCGAACAGCGCACCCATGATTCGCCAGCCGAAGGGATTCATGCCGAATATCGCAACGCCGACGGAAATGATTATTTTTCCGAGCGGAGGATGCGAAACCTCGTAGACATTAAGATTATGCAGATGTTCATATGCGGTTCGTGCGTGGTAGAGCTCATCGAAATACATGCCGGTCATGTAACTTGGGTATTCCGGCACGCAGTCCTGTTCATCGACAAGAGCCGCTGCGGATGCATCGTTCACCGTTACATGAAGCAGGTTGCCTGCCGTGTCAAAGAACGCAAGCTCGTTTATCCATGCTTCGCCGCTCACAACTGTCAGCGTGATGTTTTTTGTTGTGCTGTGCAGGCTGCTGTTGCGAACCCACCTGTACATTGTTCCGAAACGCTGGTCGATTTCGCTGATTTGCCGTCGTCTCCGGTGAGCTTGAATACGGTCGTTCCTTTTGAGCCGCTGCCGCCCGTAATTCCGCCGTCATGCCAAACACTGCCGATGGTAACCGTATCATCAAATGTCAGCGTTACGGTTGTGCCGGCGTTCCCTTCCATTCGCTGTCCGGTGCTTTTGTGGAGCCGAGATTCGTGACGGCAAGAATGCCGTAAACAAGAGTCAATGCAATAACGAATATCCAGTCTTTTTTTGTATAGTGAAGCTTTGTATCCGTTTTTTGGGGGATAACAGGCTTCGTGTCAAAAATGCTCGGAGCAAGCTGCGCAGGGGTTTTGATGGGATCGCCTTTGCGCGCCTTGTCCATTGATTTTTCAAGCTTGAGCAGGAAATAGATCGCAATGGGCAAAAGGATGTAGATGCAGAGCATGATAACGATCATTTTTGTTCTTGCGGTGTATTCCGCATCACTCATACCCGTTGTGTTATCCGAGGATTGTGATGACGGAGTCTTTGTTTCAAAGCTTTGAATTTCGCCGTTTGTAGCTTGTGAGCTTTTCGATTTAAAATTCGTTCAAAGTAGGCAATGCCCATGCTCGTGCTGCTGAAATTGCCGAGTCTGCATCCGATTTTAAGTTTGGACTGTCCGCTTCCGGTTTTGCCGACAAGCTCAACCATTGTCCAATCAGTTGTGCCGAGAACAGGCGTTGAATAACAGGTTCGGTCCTCAAGAGCAATATTTGCACCCGCTCCGCCGCTGACATTTTCGGTTTTGATGTAGCAGCTGAGTTTGTAAATCGTGTTTGCCTGAACGGAAACTGTCTGCGTGAAGTGTGCATCATCAAGCTCCGCATTCGTGAGCTTCACGACATTGCCGCGCGCAGCATCCTTCACGACAACCGCGTTTGACACGGAAGTATCGTTTAAATAGGATGTGTATTCCCACCCCTTCGGTATCAGGCCGCTTGAGTCGAGGCTTTCGAAGCTGCCGTTCGCAATGTTTGCGCTTCCTCCGCTTTTCGGGGAAGCAAGCAGCAGAACGATGCCGAAAATAACACATACTGCCGCAATAATTGCAAGGCTGACAGTGAGTGTCTTTTTGTTTATCTTTTTCATTTCGTTTCCTCTCATTTCTCTGCTTTTCGTGCAGGAACAGTTTTTTGTGCTTTCGCCGAAGCATCATCATCCGCGAAAACATCGGCTTTTACTCTTCCGCGGAGCATAATATCCGTGCAAATGCCGCAGAATATTATAAACAATATGACGTTTGCAAGTGAGCACCAGAACACAATGCGTTCATCCCAATAGAGGTGGTACTCATGCAGTTTGCTGTAATAAAATGCTGCAATGCAGTTCACAAGCGTTGTTGCGCTCCAGCACATGAACATGCTGATAAGTCGCCTGTCGCCGTAGCTGATGTAAGCAACAAGCAGCAGAAGCAGCACGGGGAACAGGTAGCGTTCGTGCATGTAGTGGCCGAGAGTGAAAAGCGAGGCGAATGTGAATGCGGTTGCAAGACTCAACGCGCCGGAATGCTTTTTCCTGCCGAAGAAATACAGAACACCGCCGAAACCGACTGAAAGAACCATCAGAACGGTGCCGAGCTGGCCGTAAGTCAGCCCGAGAATTGCCTTCTCGGTTATCGGGGTCCAATTCTTTCCGAACAATGTGTAAATATTGTATGCATTTACGCTTGCGTATTTATAAGAAGTAGCGGTTCCCATATATTTTTGAAGGATAATGGAATACCACGGCATGGTGTCATCGGCAAACGGAATTACGGATACAATGAGAAGCGCGCAGGCGCAGGCGACCGCAGCAACGGTTTTCATTATTCGCGTTCCGACTCCGTCCGTACATTTTCTGCCTGTCGGACTGAAGAAATCCGGATCGAAAATATAGCAGAAATATGCAATCGCAAGAAGCGGACCCGCCATCAAAGCCTGCGGTTTAAGCAGGATTGATAATCCGTAAACAAATCCCGCAAGAATCGGTTTGTTCGAATTGAGCAGAATAATGCTTATTACAAGCAGGATCGAAAGAATCTGATCGATCTGTCCCCATCCTCCGGAAACATAGATGAAAACGGGGCAGAATGCTGCAAGGCACATAAGAAGGTACGCGGCCTCAAAGCGAAGTTTTTTGCGCGCAAGCCTGTAAACAAGATACGCCGAGCCTATATCGGCAATTATCGACGGGAGTTTTATCATTGTGACATAGAATATGTCGTACGAGCCGTCCGCCGCATAAACGCCGTGACCGAAAAGATCCGCTATGCGCGCCATCAACCCCAAAACATACATGTATCCCGGCGGATAATCCGGAAAATTGGTTTGAGGATTATAGAAGTTTTGAAAGCCGTTTCTGAATATTTTGTTTCCCCACGATGTGAAACAGCCTATATCGGTTTTGTGTCCGACAATATAGTAGGAAAAAAGAATATGCAGCAGCAGCGAAGCAAGCAGCGTCCACACAACAAGAAAATTGTCTGATTTGTCGCGTACACCGTTCACAAGAACGGCTCTGCTTTTTTGATGCTTACATAGACCATGTAGATCAGCAAAAAGGCAATCGTTGCCAAAATGGAAGCGATCAGTATTTGCTCGGTCGGAAATTTGGTCGGCGTCATATTGAATGCCATCCTCCTTATAAAAGCCTGCTGTAAGATGCCGAATGCGTCCGGCTGACCTCTGTCACACCGCTCACGTTCGCGCATCATACACCGATTTTATTTATTTTACCATATTATGTTCAAAATTTGAAGTGCCGAACGCAAAAAAAAGCAGCAAACAACAAAATTGAAAGCTGCGGGAAAAGTCGATAACGGATTTTTTATTTTGTTTAAATCGTAAATGCATTTTCTATATGTCTGATTTTGTGTTTCGAAAGTATCACTTCAATTATATCGAAGCGATAGTAAACCGCCTTTTGCCTGTAATTTGCCGCAAAATACTTTGCAGCGTAAGCCATGTTTGCTCTTTTTGCGGAACCGACACGCAGCATCGGCGGCAGCTCCTTTGAATCGAGAGCGGTCTTGACCTCGACAAAGGCAACGGTGCTTCCTTTTTTTTTGCGATTATATCAATCTCCTTATGTGCAACACGGTAATTGCGCTGAAGGATTCGGTACCCGTGCAAACGAAGGTAAAGCCTTGCCAAACGCTCCCCTCTTGCACCGATGCTCTGCTGTTTGCTTCCGTTTTCAATATTCAGCCTTTCCAATTGCACCTCCGATCGGGTGTATACAGCAACGCGGTCAGCATTCACCGCGTTCCGCAAGAATTTTTTTGATGAAGCTGCGCCTGTGAAGTTCGCACGGACCGAATTCACGAAGCGCATCCATATGCTGCTTTGTTCCGTAACCGACGTTTTTTTCGAAACCGTACTGCGGAAATTTCTCCGCTGCGGCGATCATGTATCTGTCTCTTTCCACTTTTGCAACTATGCTTGCCGCCGCAATGGAATAACACAATGCATCGCCGTGAATCAGGCTGTGCTGCACGGCGGGAATATCAAGTTCTTTAACGGCATCAACAAAAACGTCGCTGCACACGTAATCGCCCGGGCAATGCGCCAAAGCATTCCTGTAAGCTTCGGCAAACGCCTTTTTTGTTGCCTGAAGAATATTTATCTCATCAATTTCCTTTTGAAACACCCATCCTGTGCCGAAAGCTGTCGCTCCGCCCGTAATAAGAGGGTAAAGCTTTTCCATGCGCTTCTTTGTAAGCTTTTTGGAATCGTTTACGCCCTCTGTCACAAATCCCGGAGGAGGATCACGCATGCGGCAACAACGGGCCCCGCAAGCGGTCCGCGACCGACTTCATCCATTCCCGCAACGGCGATACCGCGTTCCCAGAACGGGCGTTCGTATTGAGTCATTTGTTCAAGCCGTTCGGCCTCGTTAATCTTTTTCATTGTTTATATCGGTTTGCTCCGCTTGCTGGGGTTCGAAATTGTCCGTTGGATTTTCAAGAGCAACGGCGGCAATTTTGCCCGCACGATACTCATCAAGAACTATTCTTGCGCCGCGTTCCGTATCAAAAACTCCGCCCGAAAGAATAAACCCGCGGCTGCGGCACACGCCTTCCAGCAGAAGCTCGGGAATATTCTGTTCCGGATCAAGCTTTTTGTATCTTGCCGTCAAAGCCTCCGGGCATATGCGCATAAGGTCAAAAAGCAGCAGGGCCGAAATTTCCTCGATATCAAGCACATCATCCCGAATCGAACCAATATATGCAAGATGCTTTGCAAGTATCTCGTTATCCAACTTGCCCCAAAGCAAACCCGGAGTGTCAAGAAGCTCGAGATAGTCCGAAACTTTGACCCATTGCTTTGACCGCGTAACGCCCGGACGATCGCCGACCTGCGCTCTTGCCGCGCCCGCAATACGATTGATGAAAGTGGATTTTCCGACATTCGGAACGCCGACGACCATTGCGCGCAAAGTTTTTTTAATGCCTTTTTCGCGATACCGCCGAACGGTCTCCTCCCCCGTTTTTTCAATAAGCTCAATTGCACGTTTGCGTGTTGAGGGCTGAGTTGAGATAAACTCCGCAGCTGTGATTCCCTGCTTTGCAAAATAATTTATCCATGCGCGATTCTGAGTTTTTGATGAAAGGTCACTTTTATTAAGAACAACAACACGCAGCTTGTTTTTGAAAAGAGCTTCGAAATCGGGATTGCGGCAAGCCATCGGTGCGCGTGCATCGACAATTTCGATTATCATGTCAACAAGCTTTAAGTTGTCCTCCAGCATACGTCTGCTTTTGCCATGTGCCCGGGATACCAATTTATCGTGTGCATGGGTTTTACCTCCGAAACGGTTGATAATTCTTTTTTTGCGGCAGACATCGGCGCGAAACGGAATTCGGCAGCTTTTTGCAGCGGCGGCAAAGCCCCGCAATACCTGCGCAAAATCGATATAAAATCAGCCTCCTTCCCCGTTTGGGTCGGGAGGCCTTTTCAGAAAAAGGAAAATCTTGATTACTTGGTAACGATGCGTTCTTTGATCTTTGCAGCCTTACCGGTCCTCTCACGGAGGTAATAGAGCTTCGCCCTGCGGACAACGCCGTGGCGAACAACTTCGATCCTGCCGATGCGCGGGCTGTGATAGGGGAAAGTCCTCTCAACACCTACACCGTAGCTGATACGGCGAACGGTGAAAGTCTTGCGGATGCCGCCGCCCTGCATTTTGATGACGATGCCTTCAAAATTCTGGAGCCTTTCGCGGTTTCCTTCAACGACCTTAACATATACGCGAACGGTGTCACCGATTTCAAGCTTGGGAAGATCGGAACGAAGCTGCTCTTTTTCGAGTTCTCTGATGATGTCTGACATAGTAATCTCCTTATTTACAGATGTTCTTAGCCGACCTGCGACCAGCGGACCATCCAATTAACCATAGAATTATAGCATTTTTATGCATAGAATGCAAGAGCAATTTTTCAAAAAATGAGCAGAGACGCAATATATATTACTCATTTTCCAACGATTGCAGGTATTTTTTATCCGCCGCAGTCAGATTCGCCCTTTCAAGAAGGTCCGGACGCATCTGTTTTGTTTTGTGAGTTACCTGCCTCCGCCAACGCAGAATTTCGGCATGGTTGCCGTTCAGCAGCACGGGCGGAACCTCTCTGCCCCTGAAATTCGCGGGACGCGTGTACTGAGGGTATTCCAACAGTCCCCAGTCGGAAAAGCTTTCCTCCTCGGTTGATTCGGAGCTTCCGAGCACACCGGGAATGAACCTTGAAACGCAGTCGATAACGACCATTGCGGGCAATTCGCCGCCCGTCAGAACATAGTCGCCGATTGAAATTTCATCATCGATAAGTTCCGATACGCGTTCGTCAATGCCTTCATAATGCCCCGCAAGAAAAAGAAGACGCTTCTCCGAAGCGAGTTCTTTTGCAAGTGCCGGTGTCAGCACTCTGCCGCGCGGACTCATCACAATGCAGCGCGGCTTTTCCGGAGCTTCGGCTGCGACGCTTTCGATGCAGTCAAAAATCGGCTGCGCAAGCATTACCATGCCCGCCCCGCCTCCGAACGGATAATCATCGGTATTACGGTGCTTGTTCTGCGAAAAATCACGTATATTATGCGTTTTGAATTCCAAAATGCCCTTTGATGCCGCCCTGCCGAGAATGCTTGATGACAGGATATTGCTGAACATTTCGGGAAAAATTGTAAGAATATCAATCCTCAAACAGTCCAACCTCCGCAAGGATTTCGGAATCAAAAACAATTCGCTTGTTTTCGATATCAACGCTTGAAAGCAGTTTTTTCAGTGCAGGAACGGAAAGCCTTTTTGCGCCTTTAATAACATAAACGTCCGTTGACGGTGTTTCGTACACATCGACCACTCTGCCGAGCGCATCACCCGATGTCGAAAAAACCTCACAGCCTATGATGTCCTTCACAAAATATGCACCTGCGGGAAGCTTTACGGCGTGTTCTCTGTCCACGCAAAGGTATTTGTCGCGAAGTTTTTCGGCGGCTTCAACAGTGTCAATTCCCTTGAGTTTAATTATCACGGAATTCTCGGCGGCAACCCTTGCGCTTTCCGCGGTGACTGTTTGATAAACGCCCTCGGGCGCCTCGATAAAGGCATCCGAAAGGCGTGCAAATCGTTTTAAATCATCGGTCAAGGGGAGCAATTTCAGCTCACCCTTGATGCCGTGCGGGCGCAGAAACAGCCCGATACGAAAATAATCCATAGACAAAACTTGTGAGTTCCGGTACGGTTACAGAATGTCAACTCTGTATTTCTTTTCGCTTTTTACCGAAGCGGCGCGAACAACGGTGCGGATTGCTTTTGCGATACGCCCCTGTTTGCCAATAACTTTGCCCATATCGTCCTTGGCAACGGAAAGCTCAATTGTGGTTTCCTCGCCTGCTTCGTCAGCCTTGACGGCAACCTTTACCTCGCTCGGTTCGTCAACAAGACTCTTTGCAATAAATTCAACAAGAGCCGCAATATCGGGAACCTGAGTTTCGGTAATGATTTCTTCGCTCATCAGTCGATAACGCCGTGCTTTTTGAACAGACCGCGAACGGTTTCCGTGGGCTGCGCACCGTTCTTGATCACTGCTTTGCCTTGTCGCCGTCAACAACGACCTGTTCGGGATCGGTGAGGGGGTTGTAATAGCCGATTTCCTCTACGAAAGCACCGTCACGGGGTGCGCGGGAATCCGCAACAACGATACGATAGAAAGGAGCCTTCTTTGCGCCCATTCTGCGAAGCCTGATTTTAAGCATGATAGTTCCTCCAAATTAAATAGAAAGTCTTTGTTAAATATCCAATCGGGCATAAGCCGCTGTTGGTGATTTTGTTGTTTGATGCAGATTGAAAAACCTTTTGCTGCATCAGAAGCCGAAGAAGCCTTTGCGCCTGCCTGATTTTTTGCGGCCCATTCCCGCAAATCTCTTCATCAGCTGGCGTGACTGTTCAAATTGTTTGAGCAGTCGGTTAACTTCCTGAACGGTCGTTCCGCTGCCCGCCGCAATGCGTTTTTTGCGGCTTGCGTTCAAAAGTTCCGGATTGCGTCGTTCACGCGGAGTCATTGAACGAATGATCGCCTCGACTCTTGCGGTTGCCTTTTGGTCAATTTTTGCATCCTTGAGCTTGCTTGCATCGACCCCGGGCATCATGCGAGAATCTCTTCCATTGAGCCGAGTTTTTTGACCTGTTGGAACTGCTCGAGGAAGTCCTCAAGAGTAAACTTGTCATTTTTAATCTTTTTGGTGAGCTCTTCCGCCTGTTTTTCGTCGAAAGCCTGTTCCGCCTTTTCAATCAAAGTGAGAACATCGCCCATGCCCAAAATTCTTGAAGCCATTCTGTCGGGATAGAACGGTTCGATATCGGTAAGCTTTTCGCCTATGCCGGAGAATTTGATGGGTTTGCCCGTAACACTGCGAACGCTCAGCGCCGCACCGCCTCTTGTGTCACCGTCAAGCTTTGTGAGTATAACGCCGGTTATGCCGAGTTTTTCGTTAAAGGAGCTTGCAACGTTGACAGCGTCCTGACCTGTCATTGCATCAACAACAAGCAGCGTTTCCGCCGGGTTAACGGCTTGTTTGACGGCGGCGATCTCGTTCATCATGTTCTCGTCAATGTGCAGGCGGCCTGCCGTGTCGATTATAACAAGATCGTAGAAGTTGCGGGAAGCATATTCAATCGCTTCCTTTGCGGTTTTAACGGGATCCTGCGTCCCGCGTTCGAAAACGGGAACATTGACTTTTTCACCCACGACCTGAAGCTGGGTGATCGCGGCAGGGCGATATATGTCGCACGCAACAAGCAGCGGTTTTTTGCCTGAGTCTTTGCAAGGTAGGCAGCAAGTTTGCCCGCCATTGTGGTTTTGCCCGCACCCTGAAGACCCGCAAGCAGGAAAACAGAGGGTTTGCGCGGCCCGAACTCAACCTTCACAACGCTGCCGCCGATGAGCTGAGTCAGCTCCTCATTGACAATTTTGATTATTTGCTGGGACGGAGTGAGGCTTTGGAGAACATCCGAACCCACTGCCCGCGCCGAAACAGTGTTTATAAAGGATTTCACAACCGAAAAGTTAACATCCGCCTCGAGCAGCGCAAGCTTTATCTCGCGCATTGCCTCTTTGACTTCTTTTTCGGTCAACTTGCCCTTTCCGCCCAGTTTTCTGAATATGTTCTGAAGTTTTGAAGAAAGTCCTTCAAATGCCATCTTTGCCCTCCGTGATTTCAGTCAGTTGTGATAACAGAGTGTTGATTCTTTCCCGAGCGGTTTCATTGAAGGTGCACCTGCGAACCTCTGCCGAAAGCTCCGCAACTAAAACTTTCAGCCGCCTGTCCCTTGCGGCAAGACCGAGTTTTTCTTCCATTTCGAAAAGGATTTTTTCACCGCGCTGCAATGCATCGCGCACACCCTGCCGCGAAATGCCCTTCTGCTCTGCAATTTCCGCAAGGGAAAATCCTCCTCGCAGTTGAGCTTCAGCATCTCGCACTGGTTATCGGTTAAAAACGCGCCGTAGTAATCAATGAGAAGGCTTAATTCGAGTTTGTTCTGCATATATGCCTCCTTAATGTTCTATGCGGCACTGTTGTAAAGGCGCAAAGCTTTACAAGCATGATTATAACGCCGCCAAGGTGGAAAGTCAATCCCCTTTACAGTGTCTTTCTAAATATACTTCGTTCAATAATTGTCCGCAGCAGCAAAATTCAACACTCAGCAGGCTTTCAATGTATCTTTTCAGCACGGGGCGATTTGGCGGCGTCAGCTCGTTTTCGGGCGGCATTTCGGAGGCGGAAAAGAAACGCAGCTCTGACACTTCACTTGCCTGCGGCGTAAGCTCTCCTGAATAACTTCGGCAAAGGTAAACAATATCAATATTTGAAACCTCGTCGCCGTTCGGATAGGTGTAATGCAGGATTTTTCCCGAAAAAACACCAAAAAGTTCAAGCTCGTTCGCAAAAAGTCCCGTCTCTTCAAAAAGTTCGCGCATTGCCGCTTTTTCAACTTCCTCATCAAGCTCCACGGAACCGCCTGCATAGCCCCAAAGTCCGTTATCGCGCCGCTTCTGCAAGAGCATGCGGCCCTCGGAATCGACAACAATAACGCTCGCACCGACCTGAAGCAGCGGACGATGCCCGACAGTTTTTCTCAAATCAAGTATATATTCCGACACAATTAATCCAAGTACCCCTCTTCACGCAGCATTTCCAGAACACGCGCTTCGCGTTCAAGCATTGTTTGATTTTTGGGCCCGTGAGCTCTGTTTCTGTTAACATCAATTGCATGTTCTGCCTCAACAAATTCCAAAGTAAATCGTTCCCGCGCCTCATAGTCATCGAGTTTCTGCGCTCCCGGCTCCGGTTCCGCTTCGCAAAAATAGTAGAAATTATTCTGAACAAAAACCGAAATCCCCGGTTTGTCGCTCTTTTCGATTCTGCGAACGCAGCCGTATTCCTGAATCGAATCAGGGACAACACACAAGCCGGATTCTTCGGCAGTTTCGCGGATCAGTGCCTGATGCCGAGTTTCACCGCTCTCGATGCCGCCCCCGGGGAACTTATAGTAATCATACATCAGGCTGTGAACCATTGCAACCCTGCCGCCGCGAATGATAATGCTCCGAACGGACGGACGGTAAAAAACTTTTCCGCTCGAGTCGTAGTTCTTTTTATCCATTTCGAACAATGCTCTCATCATATCCTCCCGAATAAACCTGCGGCAAAAACCGAAGCCGCAATTTGTGCCGAATATGTTAGGCATTGGCAATGAAGCCGCAGGATTCATGTATATCAAATTGCAAAGAAAAAGCTCCATCGTAAATTCGATGGAGCTGATTTGGAGGCACCATCCGGAATCGAACCGGAGATGGCGATTTTGCAGACCGCTGCCTTACCGCTTGGCTATGGTGCCGTTTGGCCGCGTAAAAGGAGGAAACGCAGCCGTTAAAAAAATGGAGCGGGAAACGGGGCTCGAACCCGCCACCTCCGCCTTGGCAAGGCGGCGCTCTACCAAATGAGCTATTCCCGCAGCATGGTGCCTCACGAGTGGAGTCGAACCACCGACACAGGGATTTCAGTCC
>ENA-OQEN01000124-OQEN01000124.1-human-gut-metagenome-genome-assembly--contig:-NODE-124-length-31407-cov-9.449297_pt1 | contig 31407 bp, 46 predicted proteins | sample MGYA00242791_ERZ504627 | MGnify/ENA primary metagenome ERZ504627 (study PRJEB26092, sample SAMD00036316) | human gut metagenome | host: Homo sapiens | study: EMG produced TPA metagenomics assembly of... | reverse complement strand
CTCTTTCCGTGTGGCGGATACGACCTTCCGGTGGATGCCTCAGCATCCTTGGTCGTATCCGCCGTTTTGTTTTTGGGCGGACCGAGGGCGGGCCGTTGTCTCAATCTGTAACATGTAGACCACTTTGACCGTCTAGTTGTTACAGATCGAGACAAACGGAATAAGCCGGGCCAAAAATCTCGATCTGTAACATCTAGCCGAGTTTTTGGGTCCTAGCTGTTACAGATTGAGACAAACGGAATAGGCCGAGCACGTCTACGCCCGCAAGTCCTTTACGCTGGAACGCTCGACCAGCACACCCGAGACAAGCGTACGGCTTCTGGAGCTCGGGGCTTCCAGACCTGCGACGACCTCATTAAGCGCACGGACGCCCAGCTCGCGGTGGCGGAACTTCACCGACGTCAGAATCGAGTTGGGAATCGTCTTGTAGAGCTCATCGTCGAAGCCGATCACGGACACGTCGTCGGGCACACTGAGCCCTTTGTCACGTAAAGCCATCATCACGCCGTTTGCCATGCAGTCGTTAGCCGCGAGGACCGCCGTGCAATCGGGTTTATCGGCAAGCACAAGGCCCGCAGCATAGCCACTATCCGCATTCCAATCGCCTTGCAGAGGTTCGGGCGGCTCAATGCCACGCGCCTCGAGTGCCGCACGCCAACCTTTCATACGGCACTGGCTCGACAGCGACTCTTTCTTACCCGAAACGAAATACACGTTCTTGTGACCATGATCCAAGAAGTACTCGCACGCCATGCGCGCACCACCCTCTTGATCGTCACTAACGGTAGAGCAGGTAGGATGCTCCATCGGCGTGATAATCACCGTCTTGAGGTCCTTCGGTGCCTCAAACGTATCAAAGTCGTCGACCATCTGGCGCAGATTGAAGATCATGCCATCAACAGGCAGCTGCGACATCCTGCGCGCTGCGTCGGCAAGGGTCATCTTCTCCCCTGCCCGCTTTTTGATCATCGTGAGCGCAAAGCCGCGTTCTTCGGCGGCATCGGCGATACCGTCAATCATGTCCACGGCGCCGCCCGACAAGTGGAACATCACCACGCCGATGCACCCGTAACGGCCCAACTTGAGTGAACGCGCGGCAAAGTTCGCCCGGAACCCAAGCGTCTCCATGGCAGCATGGACCCTATCGCGTGTCGACTCTCGCACGCTATCGGCTCGTTGATCACACGCGACACCGTCTTGAGAGAAACACCTGCGGCAATCGCCACATCGTTCATTGAGACATTTTTCTTGTCCATCGTTGCCACTGCTTCTCCAGTCGGTTTTGCATCGCTTGTTTTTTGTGTTCTAGCATACACTACCTGCCCGACTGACAAATCAGCCGTTTATCGGACAATATCGACCGTTCACCCGTAAATCCTTGTTGCTCTTCCAAAAATGTCTTACGTTGTCATTAACGAAATGTCCTACGTTGTCATTTCGCAATTCCTTCCTTAAGCAGGAAGGTTTCCGGGCAGTCCTGACCATCCATCGACGACCAGTTCCATCCACATGCGTCGCGCATTAAGTAGCAAAGGAGCTCTATGGACGCCATCGTAAAGATGCTCGAAAAGCATCAACCGTTCTTTGAGAAGATCTCGAGGAACATCTACCTCCAGGCCATTAAGGACGGATTCCTTGGGTGCATGCCCATCGTCCTCACCTCTTCGATCTTCCTGCTGATCGCCACCCTTCCCGGCGTAGTCGGCATCACGCTGCCCCAGCCGCTTATCGACTGGTGCAACAAGCTGTACAACTTCACCATGGGCGTTATGGGCATCATGGTTGCCGGCACCACTGCCAAGAACTTCACGGCTTCCATGAACCGTCGCATGCCCGCCGGCAAAGTGCTCAACGACGGTTCCACCATGGTGGCCGCCCAGTGCAGCATGCTGCTGCTCGCAGTCACGCAGTTCACCACCAAGTTCAGCGGCTCCGAGCTTTCGGTCTTCGATTGCACCAGCATGGGCACGCGCGGTCTGTTCTCGGCCTATATCGCCGCGTTCATCACCGTGTGGGTCTACAAATTCTGCGTCTCGCGCGATCTGACCATTAAGCTGCCCAAGGAGGTCCCGGGCGCCATCGCTCAGAACTTCCGCGACATCATCCCCTTTGGCGGCGCCGTCATCATCTGCGGCATCATCGATGTCGTCGTGCGTAACCTCATGGGCGTTCCGTTCTCTGAGCTGCTTATTAAACTGCTTTCCCCGCTCTTTACCGCTGCAGAAACCTATCCTGGCCTTATCCTTATCCAGGCAGCCACCGCGTTCTTCTGGTTCATCGGCGTCCACGGTCCCTCGATCGTCCAGCCGGGCATCGACCCCATCCGTCTTGCCAACCAGGCCGAGAACCTGCAGGTTCTGCTGGCAGGCGGCCACCCCGCCCACTCCCTCACCTTTAACATGTCGCTCGTGGGTGAGTTCGGCGGCACCGGCGCCACGTTCATCGTGCCGCTTCTGCTGATTCTCTTTATGAAGTCCAAGCAGCTCAAAGCCGTCGGTAAGGCCTCGATTGTTCCTGTTGCCTTCGCCGTCAACGAACCGCTGCTCTTTGGCGCGCCGATGATCCTTAACCCCTACATGCTCGTCCCCTTTGTTGCCGCCGGCTGCGTCAACGTAAGTGTTGCCAAGTTCTTTATCGATAACGTGGGCATGAACGGCTTCTCCTTCGTGGTGCCTTGGGCCACCCCTGCCCCCATCGGCATCTTCATCACCACGAACTTCCAGCTTATCGCCCTGGTGTTTGTCGCGATCATCATCTTGCTGGACGCCATCATCTACCTGCCGTTCTTGAAGGCGTACGATAAGCTGCTCTGCGACCAGGAGGCCGAGCGCGCCGCCGAGCTGGGTCTCGAGTCCGATAGTGTCGCTGCCGTCGCCGCCAACGCCTCTGCGCCCGCTGCCGAGCAGGCCACCGCTTCCGTCGAGCCGACCGTTGCCGCCGCCGACAGCAAGCCTGTCGCCGATCAGCCGAGCCGCTGCCGATGCATCCGCCAAGAAGGATGTCGATGGCCTGAAGGTCCTCGTCCTGTGCGCCGGCGCCGGCACCTCTGCCATGCTTGCCAACGCCATCAAGGAAGGTGCCGCACAGACCGGAGAGAACATCGCTTCCTCCGCAGGCGCCTATGGCCAGCACACTGCCATCATGGATCAGTACGACGTCATCGTGCTCGCCCCGCAGGTTCGTAGCTACTACAACGACATGAAGGCCGACACCGATCGTCTGGGCATTAAGCTGCTCGCCCCGCGCGGTAAGGAATATATCGACCTTACTCGCGACCCCGCTGGCGCCATCAAGTGGCTCCGCGAGAACCTCGACTAGTTCCTCCCTCTGTTGGTGCCCGGATCCCCAGTTCGGGCACCTCCCCTATTCGTATCCCACAGAAGGATGACTCATGACCAACCCCATGCAGTTCCCCGACGGCTTTGTGTTTGGCGGCGCCACCGCCGCTTACCAGGTTGAGGGTGAGACCCGCACGCACGGCAAGGGCAAAGTGCCCTGGGACGATTTCCTGGCTGCTCAGGGTCGCTTCTCCCCCGACCCCGCAAGCGACTTCTACAACAAATATCCGGTCGATATCGACTTGTGCCAGCGCTTCGGCATTAACGGCATTCGCGTCTCCATCGCTTGGAGCCGCATCTTCCCCAGTGGCACCGGCGAGATTAACCCCGAGGGTGTCGCTTTCTATCACGAGCTTTTCGCCACCTGCAACAAAGCTGGCGTTATCCCCTATGTCACGCTCGATCACTTCGATACGCCCGAGGCCTTTTACCAGAACGGCGGCGAGGGTTTCCTGACGCGCACGACCATCGACGCTTCGTCGAGTACGCCAAGTTCTGCTTTGCCGAGTTCACCGAGGTCAAGCACTGGTTTACCTTTAACGAGATTCCCGCAACCGCCGAGGGCAGCTTTATCGTCGGCAACTGGCCGCACGGCGAGAAGTACCGCCTGGACAAGGCCTTCCAGCTCATGCACAACATGATGGTGGCCCACGCCAAGGCTGTCGTCGCCTTCCATGAGGGCGGCTTTGAGGGCGAGATCGGCATTGTCCAGAACCTGGAGCCCAAGTATCCCCTCGATCCCAACAGCGCTGCCGACTGCGAGGCGGCTCGTATGGCCGACGTCATCAACAACCGCTGGGTACTCGACGCCACCTTCCGCGGCCACTATGCAGCCGACACCATGGAGGCCGCGACCAAGCTGGCCCATATCGCCGGCGGCGAGCTCGACGTCCGCGACGAGGACATCGCCGCGCTGACCGCCGCGCTCCCCTACAACGATTGCCTGGGCGTCAACACCTACAAGTGCCAGTTCCTGCGTGCCGCCGAGGGCGAAAACGACATCAACCACAATGGCACCGGCGACAAGGGCTCCTCGCGCTGGTTCCTCAAGGGCGTGGGCGAGTCATGCGTGCGCGAAGGCGTACCCACCACCGATTGGGACTGGATCATCTATCCCGAGGGCCTCTACGACCTGCTGCTCCGCATTAAGAACGATTACCCCAACTACAAGAAGATCTACATCACCGAGAACGGCATGGGCTATAAGGACGACTTCGAGGACGGCTTTATCGACGACGCCCCTCGCATCGACTACATGCGCCAGCATCTCGCATGGATCCTCAAGGCAATCGACGGCGGCGTGAACGTCGACGGCTACTTTGTGTGGTCGCTGCAGGACCAGTTCTCCTGGACCAACGGCTACAACAAGCGCTACGGCCTGTTCTACATCGACTTCGAGACCCAGAAGCGCTATCCCAAGGCGAGCGCGTACTGGTACAAGAACGTCGCGGAGACCGGCCTGCTCATGGCCTAACTTTTGCCGCATACCCCCTGTCGGCCGCATGCGAATCCCTCAACGGGTTCGCATGCGGCCGATTTTTTGGCTCGGCCCGAGCAGGCCGTTTGTCTCAATCTGTAACATCTAGCAGGGATTTTTGGTCCTACCTGTTACAGATCAAGACAACGCGCGGCCCGAACTTGAAGATCTCGATCTGTAACACGTAGCCCGTTTTTTCACGTCTACCTGTTACAGATCGAGACAAACGGGTAGCCCGAAGCAGAATATCTCGATCTGTAACATCTAACCCGGTTTTCTACTCCCAACTGTTACAGATTAAGATAATTCGACGACGCCGACGTTTTAATATACCGTGGTACAATTGTGTCCCAACGCAAAGGAGGTACCCATGTCAGCTTGTGTGCCCGTCCGAGATATGAAGGACACTGCTGCATTCACCACGCTTGTTGAGTCTGAGCGCGACGTCACCGTAACTAAGAACGGCTACGAGGCCATGCACTGCATCAGCAGCGACCAGTATCGCCTCATGCAAGAAGAAATCGCCAAGGCAAAACTGCTGTCTCGTATGATGTTGGCAGAAGACGAAATATCGCAAGGCGACTACAGCGACTACGAATCCTTCGCGGCTTCGATACGAGACAAATATGGCCTATAACGTCGTAATCCTCAAAAGCGCGCGATATGAGTACGAGAGTATTGTCGGATACCTTGCTCAAATCCTCAAGAATCCGCGTGCAGCAGGCAATTTTGTCGCTGAGTTTGAATATCAGCTTGACCTGCTTCGCGAGCAGCCGCTTTTACGTCCCCTCTCGCACATGCAAGAGCTGGCGGCACGTAATTACCGATCGTTTCCCGTCAACAACTACGTGTGTCTATACAAGTTTGAGCACGAAACAATCTATATCGCCCACATCTTTCATCAGTCACAGGACTACGCCCGCCTGGTATAGCCCACAAGCTGAATACTTGGCCCGAGCGCATTTGCGTGTCATTTCACGTCACATTGACGCGTAAAATGACGCGCAAATTTTTACGTCTCATATTTTTTGACGCGTAAATGACGTTTTAACTTTTATGTGTCATTCTGCACGCCATATTGATGCAATAACCCCCGCGCCGGCAGAGGGCAGAAGCATCGCCTGCAGCGCTAGCTAGCAGATGACCTGCGTGTGTTCCTCGATGGCGGCGCGATTCTCGGCGGCGATACCCGGTTCGCACACCACGGCATCCAGGCTGTCCAAGCGACAGAAGGTGTAGAAGTCGCGCTTGCCGATCTTGCTGGAATCGGCGATCAGATAGCGCGAGTCGGCCTTGCTAAAGGCGAGCTGCTGGATACGGCCCTCGTCCATGTTGGACGTAGATACGTCGCCATCCAGAATGCCGTTGGCGCCGATAAACGCCGCGTCGATGCCCAACGCACGCAGGGTATCCTCGGCCGTTGGTCCCACAAAAGCGGCGGTGCGGCGACGGTACATACCGCCCACGAGGCACAGGTCGCAGTCTTCGCGCGCCTCGAGCAGGTTAAACACCGAAAGCGAGTTGGTCACAATGCGCAGGCGACACGCCGGCAGCATCGAGGCCATCTGTTCCACCGTAGTGCCCGTACCCAAAAAGATGGTCGAGCCCTCCTCGATAAGCTCCACAGCACGGCGCGCAATCTGCAGCTTTTCCTCGGCATGCTTAGTGCGCTTTTCGCTGTGCGAATACTCATGGCGCAACATGGCATGGGGACGTCCCTGTGCGCTACGGGCGCCACCGTGCACGCGCTCGATCTCGCCCAGGCTCGCAAGTTCTTCGAGGTCGCGGCGAATCGTCATATCCGAAACGCCCAGCGCATCCGAAATCTCCTTGACCGAAACCGTGCCCTGCTCTTCGAGCAGCTGACGAACCTTATCCTGTCGCTCTGCCTTAATCACGATGAATCCTCGCCGTTCTTTGCGCGCATATCATTCAAACAGTAACGAACAAATTGTATCAGACTCGTGCGCGTCAAAAATGAACACCCGCACAGCTCCAATCATCACTTTTTTGAGAAAAATACCCCCTGCTTTAGTGGGGTGTAGTGATAATCTCACCTGTTCGCGCTACAGTTTGTCCGAAATACCTCGATGTTAGGAACCAAATGATCACTTCCGAGCTTTTCGGCACCGCGCCGTGCGGCACCTCCGTTCATCGTTATACCCTCAACGGGCCCGAGATCTGCGTTCGCATTATGGACTATGGCGCCACCGTGCTGGGTATCGATGTGCCCGATATTCCCGGCAACGTGCGCGATGTGGTGCTGGGCTTCGATAAGCTCGAGGATTACTTTGACAACCCCGCCTGCTTTGGCGCGACCATCGGCCCCGTGGCAAACCGCACCGCGGGCGCCACGATCACCATCGACGGCACGGACTGGCACATGCCGGCCAACGAAGGCGTCAACAACCTGCACAGCGATCTTGAGCATGGTCTGCACAAGCGCGTATGGGACGTTGAGCTCGACGAGACTCACAACGCCGTGCGCATGACCACCTCGCTTAAGGATGGCGAGCTGAGCCTGCCCGGCAACCGAATCTTTACGGCTGTGTTTACCGTTACGCGCACCGGCGTCTTCCGCATCGAGTATGGTTGCGAGAGCGACCGCGCCACCTACGTGTCCATGACCAACCACACGTACTTTAACCTTGCCGGCCATAACGCCGGCATGGACTGTGAGCACTTCTTTATCGCCAACGCTGCCCACTACTTGCCCATTAACGAGCAGAACATCCCCACCGGCGAAATCGCTCCGGTCGAGGGAACACCGTTTGACTTTCGCGAGCTGCGCCCCGTCGCACCCGGCATGGAGGCCGACGACCCGCAGATTAAGCAGGCCCGTGGCTACGATCACTGCCTGTGCATCGATGGCTATCAGTACGGCCGCAACCTGCGTCGCGCCCTACATGTCGAGGAGATGTGGACCGGTCGTGAGCTGGACTACTACACCACCGCCCCGGGCGTGCAACTCTACACCGGCAACTGGCTGGGCGACGAGCACGCCAAGGACGATGCCAACTATGGCTGGGGCGCCGGCTTTGCCCTCGAGGCCGAGATGTACCCCGACACGCCGCACCAGCCGCTGTTCCCGCAGGGCATTGTGGGTCCGGGTCACCCCTACAGCAATATGATCGAATACCACTTTATGAGGCACTAGGCCCACAACGCGACATCTCGCACAGCAACGCCCGCCGGCACCACCGCCAACGGGCGCTGCTTCATGCCTAAATCCTTCTTTTCGATGCCACCGAATTGGTGACATAACAAAACTATGCCGAATTACTACGATGAACCCACTATGTCCGACCACGCGCTGGTTTATAAAAAATTAGCAACTCGTCTACCTGCGGTTTTATTCTCTGCAAATTTGGCATGCTCGGCGATAAGCAATTCATCGTAGTAAACCGGCATAGTTTTGGCGGACAGCGCCACACAGATCCCCTACGAAGGCAAAATGATCCGTTTTCCTCCGTCCCCAAGGGATCAGTTGAACAGATTGCCGATGGGGTCGGGGGCGGAACTGGGAGATAGCGGATTTCTAGTTCTATGCCGAGCTTTTGCAGCTCTCTGAGAACAGCGACGTCTGTGTCGTCTACGGCAACTGCGGGCGTTGCGGGACGCTTGCCCTCCCCTGCCTGCATATGACCAATGCTGATCTTGGTGATCGGCACACCGCCCTTAACCAGCGCGAGCGCATCGGAGGGTGAGGCCACCATGATCAGAATCAATTGGCGAGGCGTTGCGGTATGAATGACGTCGATGGTCCTTTGCACCGAGAAAAACCGCGTCCAAACGCCTTCTGGCGCCGCCACCCTCATGGGTGCCCATTGGCGCGAATCTGCCGCGATCTCATCGTTGACGATTAGGACAAGGTTGGAACCCACGGCTTCGTTCCACAGCTCAACGTCTTGTCCGTAAATGAAACGGTCGTCGATGCGTGCGAGAAGAATCTTGGGTTGAGTCATCGCTGCCCCATTCTGTTTGAGACCCGTAAGAGCAAGACATCGCGTCTCCAATATTAGTGCATTTAAAGTGAGAAAAGCCGTCAGAACACTTGCGCGGATTTGCGATGTCCCGTATCATAGACAGCCGTTGACGCCTCAGTTGCGTCACCATATGGCCGCCAGCGTAGCTCAGTTGGTAGAGCACCGCTCTCGTAAAGCGGGGGTCACCGGTTCGAGCCCGGTCGCTGGCTCCATTGCACAAGATAGCCGCCTTCGGGCGGCTTTTTTGTTGCCAATTTCGGGCGCATATCCGCCAATCCAAGCACAACGCCGCCGGCAACTCCCCTACTCAACAAAAAGCCCCGCCAACCGCAATCCCCAAGGGAACCGCGATTAACGGGGCTCAAGCGCGCCCCTCAATGGAATCACGCCAGCATACGAACAACTCAGCCGAGTAGCTCGCTACTCCTCCCAGTAAGCATCTGCAAGCAGCTTAAAGCAAATCTTTTTGACCGGCTGTGCGCCATCGCCCGGAAACTCGAGCGTGGGCATGTGAGGCTCGCCGGCAACAAACAGCGCGAACTTGTCGTCGGCAAGATCGCCGGCGATCGAAGCGTCGGAATCGACCAGATCGTAGTCGTCCTTCTCGTCAAACTCCTGAACCAGCGTCAGGCTGCCCGTGGCAACCTTAAAGGCCTCGCGACCCTCGACGTCGATCTGCAGGTCGTGATAGCGCTGATGCGTCTCATAGTGAGCCTCGCCTTCGGGACGCGTCGTGGGAGCCATGACGTTCGCAAAGACCTTGTCGCCCAGAATCGGATGGCTGCCGACCTCGAGCTTCGCCGGATCGTTCTCCTCGAACCAGTCAATCAGCACATCGAGGCCCTTGAGCATTCCGCGGTATTCCTCGATATCGCCCAATGCACCGTAAATCATCTAAATCCCCTCTCGGATCGTTTCTTTGGCGGCTACTCGATAAACGCGTTACCGACGCTGTTGCCGCCACATACGTCTCGACCAGGTAAGGTCGGGATTGAACACGACAACGTCGGCGTCGCGCCCCGACATAATGCTATCGCACTTGTCGTCGACATGAGCTAGCAAGCGATGCCGGGGCCGACGCCCAAGCCCTTACAGCTCGGTCACGACAACGCCGTTGTAGACCTCGTCCCAACGGTCCATGACCAGATGGCCGGTCATGGGATCCATGGCATTGAGCTTGCCGCAGGTGTTGGCGGTACGCAGCACCGTCTCGTCGTCCGCGCCAGCAGCAATGGCATGCGCGAAGCCAGCGATAGTGGAGTCACCAGAGCCGTGGCGTTAACGGCAGGGATATCGGGCGTCTTTGCGCGGAACGCACGGCCATTGTGGAAGCCAACGGAGCCGGCAGCGCCCATGGACACGACGACCCAGGGGATATCGGAGAAGCGGGCATCAGAGGCGAGCGCGGCGCGGAGCTCGTCCACATCGTCGGTGGTAAAGCTCGTACCCAAAAGGCCGTTGATCTCGGTCAGGTTAGGCTTGACCAGCTCGGGCTTAATTTCGGACTTAAGGGCGGCCTCGAGCGAAGCACCCGAGGTATCGAGCAGCACCTTGGCGCCGGCGTTCTCGGCAATGCCCGTGATCTTGGCATAGTAGTCTGCCTCGACACCGCGGGGCAACGAACCCGAGATGGTGACGACGTCGGCCTTGCTCGCAAGCTCGGCGAACTTTGCGGTAAAGGCATCGAGCTCCTCGGGGGCAATCGTCGGGCCGCTCTCGAGCAGCTCGGTCTGGTTGCCGGCGTGGAGGATGTTGAGGCAAATGCGAGTCTCGCCCTTGATGGGCACAAAATCATTCTTAATGCCGTTAGCTCCATGAGCTCGGCATATAGGCGCCCATATGGCCACCAAGCAGGCCGGTTGCCACAACATCGTCGCCCAACTGACCAAGGACGCGGGCTACGTTAAGGCCCTTGCCGCCGGCGGTCTTTTCGGGCGTCACACGGTTGACGTCGTCGATGACGAGCTCATCGAGCTGATAGCGCGTATCGACAGACGGGTTCATCGTAACGGTGAGGATCATTTTTAGCTCCTTATCTCGCAGGCTCCTTGTGCCTCGCGATACGAGTCGACAAAACGGAATTACAGAATCTCAATCGTGAACGAGCGAACGACGGTCTCCTTGGGCTTGGCGATAAGGCAGCCGCGCTTGTGCTCAAGCACGTCGTCCTCATCGGAGCAGGTCGAAAGGCCGCCCCAGGGTTCAACTGCCACAAAATCGCCCTCGGGCTTGCTCCACACAATGAGATATGGGAAGCCCTCAAAGCTCAGGCGAACACCCTTGTCCTCGCCCTTTTTGGAAAGCGTGACCTGACGGCTCTCGAGCACGTCAAAGATGGTCTCCGCAAAATCGAAGAGCTCATGTGACAGAGGCAGCGTCTTTCCCACCATGGGGTTCTTGGAGCGGTTGGTCACGTCAATCAAGCCAGTCGAGGGGACGGCAGCGCAAAGCTCAGCAGCCTCGTCTTTCTCAAAACGCAACTCGTAGTCCGTATAGGCCTCGCCCTCATCGAGCGGGCACCTAAAGCCGGGGTGTCCACCGATAAAGAAAGGCATGTCCTCGGTGCCCTCGTTGGTAACCTCATAGGAGACGCGCACGGCGGCGTCCTCGAGCGTATAGCGGGCGACAAGCTTAAACGGATACGGATAATCGCTCAGCAGCGCGGCGTTATCCTCCGAAGCCAGGCACATCGCCAGCTCGTTCTCGCTCTGGCTCAGCAGCTTCCACTCCTGTTTGCGCGCAAACCCATGGCGGGCGAGCTTCACATGATGTCCGGCAAACGTCATGGCGCTGTTATCGCGCAAACCTCCGCAAATCGGGAAGCAAATCGGTGCCTGGCCGGACCACACGGCGGGATCGCCCTGCCACAAGTACTCGCGACCTCCAGCCTCAATCGAGGTAAACGAACCACCGGCCGTGGAGACCTTGATAGAAATCGAATCGTTGGAGAGAGCGTATTCCATTGTCCATCCTTTCGAACAACTGCTTTTTGCTCGCAAGAACCCGTCTCGGCCCTGACCAAAGGACAAACCCGCACGTTCATCGATGCGTCCGGTTTCCCAGCCATGCAACGGGGTACCATACAGACATTGATGCAATTACAGCTGAAAGGCCTTCTTATGCGAACCATCATCCTTTATGCCTCACACCACCACGGCAATACGAAAAAGCTCGTGGACGCCATCGTCGAGGCGCACCCCGAGATCGATACCCTCGACGTGAAGTCACTCGGTAAAAACGAGTACCCCGACCTGCACGAATACCATCTGATCGGTGTCGCCACGGGCATCTATTACTCCGAGATCGACAAGGACATGGCACGCGTGCTCACGAACGTGCTGCAGCCGCAGGACAAGGTGTTTGGCCTTATGACCTACGGTGGCAAAAACAAGTGGTACGGCAAGGATATCGATGGCATCTGCCGCATGAGGCAGGCCATCTTTATGGGCGTCTACGGCTGTCCCGGCTTTGATACGTGGGGGCCGTTCAAACTCACCGGCGGCGTCCAGAAGGGACACCCGACCGCTGAGGAAATTAAGGGCGCCGTCGACTTCTTCGACAAGATCGAAGACGAGTATGGCGACATCATCGTCGAAGAGTACGCCAAGCGCGAGAAGCGTCTAGCATACGAAAAGGAGCATCCCGCGGGGGGTCTTGTGGCCGGCGTCAAGCGCACGGCAAAGAAGATCGTTAACAAGCTGTAACTGTTAAGGTGCTTTTGAGCGTTTAACCCATACGGCGGGTCCGAGCAGATTCGGGCCCGCCGTCTTTTTCTATCGTTAATCGGTAAAGGCGTTGCCGACGCTCTGGCCGCCAACATACGTCTCGACGAGGGTGAGCTCATGGTCGAACACGACAAAGTCGGCGTCGCGACCCGGCATGATGCTGCCGCACTTATCCTCGATGTGCGCAGAGCGAGCCGGCACCTCGGTTGCCATGCGAATGGCGATATCAGCGCTGGCGATGCCCCAATCGACAATGTTCTTGACGCCCTGGGCAAGCGTGAGCACCGAGCCGGCAATGCTTTTGCCGTCGGCGAGCCAGCACAGGTTGTCCTTCATGATGACGTCCATGCCACCACTGGTGTAGCTGCCTCGGGCATGCCGCCGCAGCCCAGGCAGTCGGTGATGAGCACCGTGTGCTGCCAGCCCTTTGCCTGCAGCAGTGCCTTGATGGCGGCAGGGTTTACGTGCTTGCCGTCACAGATGATCTCGGCGTAGGTCTCGGGCGTGGACATGGCAGCACCCACGACACCGGGCTCACGGTGATGCAGACCGCGCTGGCCGTTATAGGTATGCGTAAAGCAGCTGGCACCGGCATTGATAGCGGCGATGCACTCATCGTAGGTGGCGTCGGAGTGACCGATGCTGGTCACCACGCCCTTGGCGTTCAGAGCAGCCGCATAAGCAGCGGCACCGTCGCGCTCGGCGGCCATGGCGCTCTTAACGATGCGACCGCCCGCAGCCTCCTGCCACTGGTCGAAAACCTCCTCGGAGGGGTCAATCAGGTAAGCGGGGTTCTGCGCGCCCACGTGCTTCATGGTAAAGAAGGGGCCCTCCAGGTAGATGCCCTGAATGCGGGCACCGCAGAAGTCGGGGCCGCGGCCCTCGTCCGCCTTGGCGATAGCAGCGCAGGCGTCCTTGATCTGTTCGACGCCATCGGTGAACGTCGTGGGCAGCCAGCTGGTGGTACCGCGACGGGCGAGCTCGGTTGAGCTGATATCGATGCCTCGGGATCGTTATCGGTAGTTGAGTGGTTGTAGAAGCCATGGATGTGAGTATCGACCATACCCGGTGCGATCCACGATCCCGTGTAGTCCTTAATCTCGCAAGAGGGCTCGTCGGCCTGCCAGGCGCCAAAAACGCCATCCTCGACCATAAGATAGCCGCCCAGTTGCGGGCCTGCCGGCAAGAAGAACTTGTCAGCCTTAATTGCGTACGTGCTCATATGCACTCCTCGCTTCTAAAGCAGTTGACTGTGGTAATGCTTATACCCAGCTCACGTAAAACAAAAAGCGCCCGCCCGCCGTTATGAGCGGACGGGCGCTTACAGGGGGACGCGATTAAGCGGTGAAGGGGTGAATCGTCACGCCCTTAACCACGCGGTTGACCGTGCCGGTGGGGCTCGGCGTATCGGGCGTGTTGCCCACGCGGACGGAGTTGAGCAGGCTGATAGCCTGGGCAAACATCACGAACGGCAGAGCAAGGTAACCCTCGGGAAGTGCCTCGTAGCCCTTAAAGGTGAAGGACTCACCCTCATAGACGGTGGCACCTTCCTGCTGAACGGCGATGGTGTGCTGAGCGATCTCGTCGCCACCGATCTCGTTTAGGATGTCGATGTCGTACTGACGGGTGTAGGCGTCGTTGTTGACGAACACGAAGACGAGCGTCTTATCGTCGACGAAGGACTTAGGTCCGTGACGATAGCCCATGGAGGTGTCGTAGGAAGTAGCGACCAGACCGTGAGCGAGCTCGAGGATCTTGAGCTGGCTCTCCTGAGCAAGGCCACCGAAGGAGCCAGAACCCAAGTAGGTCACGCGGTTGAAATCGCCAGCCAGGTAATCGGCGATCTCGGGCTCACGGGAGATGACCTCCTCGCCCATCTTGGCAATCGTCTCGACCCACTCGGCCTTCTGCTCGTCAGAGGCAGTGTCGAAAATAAGGGTGGAGAGCAGGGTCATGCAGGAATAAGAACCGGTCATGGCGAAGCCCTTGTCGTTGGCGCGCGGAATGAGCAGCGTCAGCGCATTGGGATCATCGGCAGACTCGACGGCAAGCTTGCCCTCGGGAGCGCAGGTGATGTTGAGGAACTTGACGTTGTGGACGAGCTCCTTGGCAACGGCAACGGCGGCAAGGCTCTCGGGGCTGTTGCCAGAGCGGGCAAAGGAAACCACGAGCGTGGGATCCTCGGCGCGCAGGAAGTCGCGCGGGGCGCTCACGATGTCGGTCGTGGCGATGGGCTTAAAGTCGTAGAGATCAGTGTTGCCAGCGTGACGCAGGTACGGGGCGCAGGTATCGCCAACGTAGTCGGACGTACCGGCACCGGTGAAGACAACGGACAGACGACCCTCGCCCATAGCGCGAGCCTCGGCCAGGAAGGCCTCGATGGCCTCCTTGTTCTCGCGATAGATGTTGAGCGTATCACGCCAAAGCTCGGGCTGCTGAGCAATCTCGGCCGTGGTGATCTGGGCGCCGAGCTCGGTGAGCTCCTCGACACTCTTCTCGAACATTTCTAATACCTCTCTCTAGAAGTAATCCTCTGACGTGCAATTATACACTTCGGTTGGTTATCTGGTAGTAACCAGTTAAATGCAAAGAATCACCATATGGAAACGATGCGAGCACTAGTTACTGCGCTGGTGGTAAACCTTGTATTTAAACTGATCGGCACGAGCAACCGAGAGTGTGTACTCCACTACCTCGTTTGACTCGTTATACGTAGTCCTGACCAAATCGAGCACAGGCGAGCCCTCGACAATTCCCAAAAGGTGGGCATCGGTGGGACGGGCTATGCTCGCATAGAACTCCTCTTCGGCCACGCGAATCTTTTGCTGAAAGTCCTGCTCAATCACATCGTAAAGCGGCTTACGCTCCAGCAGCGGTCGCTTTAGGGACAGAAATTGACGAACCGGTAGATAGCTGCGTTCGACCATCATGGGCATGTTGTCGGCAGAGCGAAGACGCTTGAGCTTAAAAATGCGATCACCGATGCGCAATCCCATATGCTCGGCCAGATTCTTATCGGCTCCATCTCGCAAAACTCGAGAATCGTGGTCTCGGGTTCTCGACCCATCGCGCGCATCTGCTCGGTAAAGCTGTAGGACTGCATAAGATTGGTTGCTTTTGCCGAACGGTCGGTCACAAAGGTACCGCGACCGTGCTGCCGAACCACCAGTCCTAAACGCTCCAGTTCCTGCAGAGCCAGGCGTACCGTAGTGCGCGAGAGACCATAGCGCTCCGAAAGTTCGCGCTCGGAAGGAATCATGTCACCGGCGCGATATTCATGGTCAATCTTTTCGGTCAGAATATCGACCAGCTGATCGTACAGCGGTTGCTTACGCGCTCCGATCGCCATCCTATCCTCCCTTTTGCTCGAATTCGGCTAACTACCTAGGGTGTTATGCATTATCTGTCTGCCACACCCGAATCATTAAGAAAACAAAAGCCGCGCGCTCTTTCGAGCACGCGGCTTTTAACATACACATGGCTTAAGGGGTCGGGGTGTGAGCCGCGTAGGGACACACCCCTCAAGCTAGAGCCTTACCAGATGCTCGGCCAGAGACCAAGCGGGCCAGCGCCCAGGATGCCAAGGACGAAGAGCAGGAGAATGCCCTTGGTCGGGGTCCAGCTGTGCTTAGCGAACATGTAGTAAAGCAGCAGCGTAAGCATAAGCGGGACGAGCTTCGGGACGATGGTGTTGAGGGTGTCGGCAACAGAGAAGTTGACCGGATCCTCGGTAACGGTGCCGTAGGTCACGGACTCCATGCCGTTACCCAGATCGGTGACGCCGCACTCGACAGCGTTGCCGTCGGCATCGGAAGCGGTAAGGGCGTTGCCGTCCTTATCGGTCATGGCGATGGTACCGGCCTCAGCGGTCTCGGTATCGATGCCCTCCATACCGGTGAAGTTCTCGGCCTCCTTCTCGGAGACGATCACGGTAGTAGCGGAGAGACCACGGGTGGTGCCGTTGGGGATCTGGAGGTTGATCTGGGTGCCACCCATGGTGACGACCAGGCAACCGACGACGAAGACGCCCATGATGGAAGCGGCACGCGTGAAGGCCTGCATGTTGGCGGTCAGAGCGTCAATAGCGCTGGTGCCAAGCTTGTAGGACCAGTTCATGAGCCAGAAGCGCAGAGCGAACTGGACGACGTTGAAGATCACCAGGAAGATGATCGGTGCAGCGGCGTTGCCGTTGATGGCCATGTTGGAGGTGATGCCGGCCGTGATAGGCACGAGCGTCAGCCAGAACAGGGCGTCACCGATACCACCGAGCGGGCCCATTGCGGCGACGCGGACGGCGCGGATCGTGGGGATGTCAACCTTGTTCTGCTCGAGCGAAAGCACGATGCCCATAACAAAGGTGACAAGGAACGGGTGGGTGTTGAAGAACTCCAGGTTGTGGCTCATGGAAGCCGCGAGGTCGTTCTTGTTGGTGTGGATCTTCTCCAGACCGGGGATGATGGAGTAAAGCCAGCCAGCGGCCTGCATGCGCTCGTAGTTGAACGATGCCTGCAGGAAGCAGGAGCGCCAAGCCATCTTGTTGAGGGTCTTCTGGTCGAGCTGCGGAGCAGGAGTGAGATCCTCGTAGTGCTCCGGGATCACATACTCATTAGATGCCATCTTCGAAGTCACCTCCGTCAGAAACAGCTGCACCCTTCAGCTCGGTCTGCTGCTGGAAGTCCCAGAAAGCGATGCCGAAGCCGATGAGAGCGAGGATGAGCAGAGCAGGGGTTGCCAGCGAATCGTTGGCAACGGTGATGAGCGCGAGGCCAAAGCCCATGAGGAAGAAGCCCCACATATCGCGGTTCATCATAACCTTGAGCAGGACGCGAAGCCGACGAAGCGCATCATGCCGCCTGCAGCGGAGAGACCGGTCTGCAGCCAAGTCGGGATGGCAGAAGCGATGGTCTGACCGATGGTAGCGCCAGCGATGAAGAACAGGGTGACGACGACAGCGAAGATCAGGCCGAGCAGAGCATGGCGAAGTAGTTCAGGCGCTCGATGCCCTTGGTGTCCGCGTTGTGAGCCATGTTATCGGCCGTGGACATAAGCGGGGACATAAGCGTGAAGACCAGGGTAACGCCAAGCTGGCCAAGCAGAGCGAACGGAATGGCGAGGCCGACTGCCGCGTTGGGCTCGAGGCCCGTGGCGATAGCGAGAATGGCTGCCATGATGCCGCCGATGACGGCGTTAGGCGGCTGAGCGCCTCCGATCGGCATGTTGCCGATCGTCATGAGCTGATAGGTACCACCCACGAGAAGACCGGTGTTAAGGTCGCCAAGGATAAGACCGATGACGCGCCGGTGACGATGGGCTGATAGAGAGACTCGAGGAAGTCAAACTGGTCGATTGCCGCGATGAACGTGACGACGAAGACCAGAGCGATCTGGATGATCGAGTATTCCATCTTGCTCCTCCTTTCAAAATGTATGTACGCACTTTGGATTTCACGTACAGAACGTCAGGGTTTCACTCCTGACAACGTGGATCACGAGGATTACGAGAAGAGCTTGCTCGTGTCCTCAACAGGCGTGCTCGGAACGCGCCTGATCTCCAACTCCACCCCCAATTCCTGCAGCTCTTTAAACGCAGCGACATCCTCGTCGTTAACTGCGACGGAGGTGGCGACTTGGCGCTTTCCTTCCGACATGTGCATGTTGCCGATGTTTACCTTCTTTATAGGCACACCGCCCTTGACGAGCGTAAGCACGTCTTCCGGTGTTTCGGCCACGATGAAGATCTTCTGGCGCGGGCTCGCCTTGCCAATGACGTCGATGGTCTTCTGCAGAGAGAAGAAACGCGTAGCGACGCCGGCGGGAGCGGCCATCTTCATGAGGTTCTGGCGCATGGTGTTGGACGCCACGTCGTCGTTGGCGACGAGGATGAGGTTGGAGCCCAGGGTGGAGTTCCACTGGGTGGCAACCTGACCATGAACCAGTCGGTTATCGATGCGGGTAAGAAGAATGTTGGGTTCTGCCATGTTGATCAGCTTCCTTTCGTTATTTGCTGACGACAGTTACTTGATCTCCTGAATCGCGTAACGCGAAACATCTACGACGGCTCCGGATCGGACTTTGATCTGGACCTTCTCGCCTTCGATGCCTTTGACGGTTCCGTAGATACCGCCGGCGAAAAGAACCTCTTGACCCGGCTTGAGCTCGGTGTGCAGCTCCTTGAAGTACTTCTGCTTCTTCTTCATGTTGATTTGCGACCAGATGGTGTAAATCAAGCCCATGATGACAAGCAGGCCTAAAAGGGCGACCGAGGAGCTCAGGACGTTGGCTCCGAAATCGGCCATTAGATGCCGTCCTCGTCGCCGAAGATATCCTCTTCCTCGGAGCCGGCAACGGATGCGACCGTCTGGGCGGTGACGCCCGTCTGTCCAACGGTCACGGCCTGCTCGCCAAGCTCGGCGAGCGTGGCATTGCCTCGGAGGAACAGAAGCTCAATAACCATGGGAAGGTTGGTGCCAGTCAGAACCTCGACGTTGTCGACATCCTGGGCAATCATCATCGACTGGTTGAACGGGGTGCCGCCAAGCAGGTCGGTAAAGACGAGCACGCCATCGCACTCCTCGCGCATGGCGGTAATAGCGGCGCGGAGATCCTCACCGTAGGATGCGGCCTGGTCGCCCTCAAAAGGAACGACGGTAAAAGCAGGCTGGTCGCCGGCAACCATCGCGATAGCGCTTGCAAGGCCGGGTGCGAACTGTCCATGACCGGTAAGAATAAAGCCAACCATTCAAATTTCCCTTCCGAAGGTGTGTACAATCTGAGTCCGATGATTTTCGGAAGCCAGCGGGCGCTCGCCCTTAAAGCTTCTTGGAAAGCGTTCTTTGAAGACCAGTGGTTTCTAAACTGGTAGTAACCACGTGACGTGTTGTTGTCACTATATCACCCCAGAAGAGGTCGCTTTCCTTGATTCATACGGTAAAACGTTTTTGCACCGCTCACGGTGATAAATCGACCGTTTACCGGTCGTTAACACTTCTACCTGCGGTTTTGAAACCGTTTCGAAATGCTTTGGCAAAAGATCGGATCTTTTCCTGTGTCTAAACAACGCAGGGCGGCTAAAAATAGCGTGAAGAAAAATTGCAGGTCATTGTGAAGATATGTGAATTGGTCTTTTTGACTTAATACCAGTTAGAACCAGTTTTGAGATTATCGGTGAACGGTAGTTTTCGACCGTTCACCGGTTACTTGCAATCGTTTGCAGTTGTTTTCCCAGATGAATTAGGGAAGCGCGATGGAGCGCTTGCGCGATCACGGGAAGTTTTTGGCATTTGTCCTCATCCCCCGAACGCCAAACTCCGGCATCCAAAATGAGCTAATAGCTCACGCTAATCGTTTTCAATCATTACTTACTCAGTATACGTAATTATTTATCATTTATCGTTAATTTTGATATGATACAAGTATCATCCAAAACGCCGATTGGAGAGGTTATGGTCCACCGAAACGCATCTATATCGAATGAAACCATCAGCCGCGAACAGACGATAGCCAAACTGAGGAAGCTCGCTCGCATCTGCAAATGGGCCACAATCTGCATTACCACAGCGCTCGCTCTGGGACTCCTCGCAGTCATTGCGATTGACCTTCTACTTATATTGCCCGGCCTCTCCCAAGGGTCGTGCCTCCAATCCGTAGAACTTCAAGCCGGCGAAGGGCCGTGCCTGGCTATTGTCGGTACCGATGCGCAGGCCCCACTTATGCTCGTCGCACACGATGGCCACACTGCCATAGGGAGCCTCTTGATGACATGCCTCGCGCTTACCATGCGATAAGCGTGCGCAGGCTTTTCTTCAACATTGAAAAGGAAGGCAGGCCCTTTGACCTTGAATGTAACCAGACACTTCGTCGAGTAGGACATTTATTCCTTATCGGCGGCGTTGCCGTGAGGCTTCTTGGTGCCGTAATCACGGGAATGATACTCTTAGGATTTGGCGGCAGCTTTACGGATTCGTTCGCCGGCCAGTTATTCGAGCCCTCCATGCTCTTTGCAGGCCTGATTATTTGCCTGATTGCCAGCGTCTTCCAGTACGGGTGTATCCTGCAAAAACAAGATGACGAGTTGCTCTAGGGGGAATCCATGATTATTCTGCGGCTTGACCGCATGCTCGCCGAACGCAAGATCTCATCCAAAGAGCTTGCGGAACGCGTGGGCATCTCCCAGGTCAATATGTCACGCATTAAGACAGGCAAGGTTTCTGCCATACGTTTTTCAACTCTTGACGCGATATGCCGGGCACTCGACTGCCAACCGGGCGATGTTCTGGAATACATACCTGACGATGAAGCCGATAGCCTCTTTGGGCTTAAAGATTGATGGAAATTATTAAGCCTTCAGTACCTCCGACGCAAAAAGCCCGCTAGAACGGACGTTCTAGCGGGCTCAATCAGATATTTCGACTTCGTGCTCGAAAGCTCAGGCAATCTTTACGCAAACAGGCCGTAGATGCTGATGTTGGCCTTGGCGTAGAGGCCGTTAGCATACTCGGTCCACTTGGAGCTGGCGCTCGAAGCCTGCGAGGAGTACTGCTGATAGGCGGTGTAATAGGCGGTCATGGCCTGCTTATAGGTAGCGCTATCGGCAGTAAAGGCATCGTCGGCAAAGGCCTTAGCGTAGGTGCCATCGGCGTCCTTCCAGGTGCCCTTCTCGCTATCCCACTCGTCGCCGGCAAGGTTGATGATGTAGTCGGCGTAGTCCTTACTCGCGGTCTCCTCGTTGCCGTCAGAAGGCTCGGTCGGGGCGGTTGGCATGCTTGCGGAGCTATCGCCCACCTTCTTCTTGTAGAGCTTCTGCAGCGTCGCGGACTGACGGACGATCTGCTTGGCCTGGTCCTTGGACACGCCGTACTGCGTGGCCATGGTCTTGTAGTCGGAGGTGCCGATGGACTCCTCGGCGTACTGCTTCATCTCCTTGGAAGAGACGGTAATGCCTCGTCCTCGGCAGCATCGAGCAGGATCTTGTTGCGCACGTAGGACAGGATGACATCGGCAGAAGGAGCGGTGTAGTTGCCATCACTATCCTTGACGGTATCAAGGCTGTACTGGCTTTCGATGGCCTCGCGCGCAGTGATGTCGCTCTTCTTGCCGTTATAGCTATAGCTTGCCACGGTCGAATCGAGCTGATCCTCGGTCAGGGTCGACGAACCGACGCCCTTGCCACCAAAGCCACCATTGCCAATAAAGAAGCCGACCACGGCAGCGATCACGACTGCGACCACAAAGGCGGCAATCATCGTCTTCTTGTGCTTGGATGCGCAACCGCCCTCATTAGATGCCGGGATATCGTCGTCCTCATCCTGGGCCTCGGGCATGAGGTTCTCGTCGGCGGCGTCCGCGGCGATCTGAGCCTCCAGACGGGCGTCCTCCTCCTCGGCCGTCGTGCCGGCGGCAATGTGCTCGGCAGACGTACCGGCGACCAGATCGATCTTCTCGTCCTCGTCACCGTTGGGGCCTTCGCCGCGCTCGATGATCTGGATGCCGTCGATCTCGTCCTTTTCGTCCTTCTTCTGAATCAGACCCATATCAATTACTCCTTGTTAGGAAACATAGTCCCCAATAGAATACGCCCGACGAGGCGCCGGGCGTATTGATTCTTAGGTTATACGCAAACACTTAAGTACTATTTAGGCGTTTGCAGCGCGCATACCTTAGGCCAGGTGCGCGATAACGGCATCGGCAAAGGCCTGCGTGCCCACGGCCCCCTCGACGGAGCCGGTCTGGGCACGCCGCACGTCGCCGGTAACCTGCTTGCCCTCGTCGAGCGTGGCGGACACGGCGGCACGAATGCGATTGGCAGCGTCGTTCTCGCCAGATGATCGAGCATCATCGCAGCAGAGAGAATCTCGGCCGTGGGGTTGGCGATATCCTGGCCAGCGATATCGGGCGCGGAGCCGTGCGTAGCCTCGAAGATGGCGCAGTCGGCACCGATGTTGGAGCCGGGGGCCATTCCTAAGCCGCCCACCAGGCCGGCACACAGGTCGCTCACGATGTCGCCGTACAGGTTGGGCAGCACCAGGACATCGAAGTCGTTGGGGTTCTGGACCAGACCCATGCAGGTGGCGTCGACGATCTTGTCGTTGAACTCGATATCAGGATAGTTGGCTGCCACCTCGCGCGCCACGCGCAGGAACAGGCCGTCGGTCGCCTTCATGATGTTGGCCTTATGCACGGCCGTCACCTTTTTGCGGCCGCAGCGGCGGGCATACTCAAAGGCATACTCCACAATGCGACGGCTCTTGGCGATGGAGATCGGCTTGATCGAAATCGCGGAATCGGCGGCGAAGGTCTTTTGGCCCGAACGCTCAACAAGCTGCGAGAGCTCCTCGACCTCGGCAGCACCCTCGTCGAACTCGATGCCGGCGTAGAGGTCCTCGGTGTTCTCGCGCACGATAACCAGGTCGACGTCGCAGAAACGCGAGCCGTCGCCCGGCTGCGACAGGCAGGGGCGCACGCAGGCGTACAGGTCGAAGTGCTTGCGCAGCGCCACGTTAACGCTGCGAAAGCCCGTGCCGACCGGCGTAGTGATGGGGCCTTGATGGCAACCTTGGTCTCGGCGACCGCATCGAGCACATGTTGGGGCAGCGGCGTGCCAAACTCGTCCATGACGCCGGCGCCGGCCTCCTGGACGTTCCAGTTGATCTGGACACCGGTGGCTCGACCACGCGGCGCATGGCCTGCGTAATCTCGGGACCGATACCGTCACCGGGAATCAGACTACATCGTGCGCCATAATCTGTTACTCCTCGTCTTCGGCGTCGTCAGATTTTTTAACGCTAGCACGCTTCTTCTTTTTGGAGAGATCCAGGCCAAAACGTTTAACAAGCATTTCGCAAATCTCGCTCGAACGGGCCTTGAGATAGCTGCCCTTGCCGTTTTCGGCGTCGAACTTAAGGCGCAGCGCGAGCTTCTCGGCAACCTCGGCGTCGATCTCACCCTGGCAAAACTCGTACAGGCAACCGAGCATGTCGCGATACTCAAGGTCGCGTGGTAGCACTGGATGGCCTCGTCCAGGATAGGCCAAGCCTCGCGCGAACGCTCGACACTCGTGGCGCCCCACACGCACAGCAGGCGGAAGGCGGCATAGCGCAGCGTGGAGGAGATCTCGTCGAACAGTGCGGTCTCGGCGCCCTCAAAGGCATCGCCCAGCTGCTCGGGGCAGGTGGTGGCGAGCGCCGTCAGGGCATCGAGGGCCTCCCAGCGGGTCTGCGCCTCGGGGCGGTCGAGCGCCTCGATCAGCGCGGGTACGCAGGGCACGACGCGCTGCGGATCGCGCTCGGCAAGCAGGTGCAGCACGCGGGCGGCAAACTGGCGGATGCGGCGCGTGGGGCAGCCGAGCTCCTGGACCAGACGGTCGACGGCGTTCTCGTTCTCCTCTGCCAGCTGAAGCTGTGCCAGCTCCTCATCGGTGAGCTGTTCGTCTTTATTATCTGCCATAGTTACCTCTTCTTACTATTTCTTAGCGTGCTTGCCAGCACCCTTGCTGTCATCGGTGACCGAGATGAGCTGTCGGTCGGCCGCGCCATTGCGACGTGCACGGCGGCGTTCCTCGCATCGCCCGCGTCGGCGGCGGCGCGGTGAGCCTTGTTGACGTTAAAGACCTCGTCGTGCTTGCGCCACGGGCCGACGGACTCGCCAAAGCTCATCTTAAGGCCGGCGATAAAGCCGCCGAGCCAACCGATCGGCGCAAACTGCACCAGCGGGAACAGCGAAAACACCCAGGTCAGTAGGACGACTGCCGCCGCTCCCGCAAAGTTGGCAATCCAGTAGTCGCGCTTGGTGATGACGCGCTTTTCGCACGCCCACTGGCCGCACAAAAAGCCAATGTAAATCGCAAAGAGAAAGAGCACCAGCGCAAGCACCACGAACGTCCAGCTCATGGGCGCTACTCCCCGTGATGGTGGCCGCAGCAGCACTCGTGGCCGTCGTCATGGCCGTGACCGCCGCAGCACTCGTGGTCCTCACCGTGGTGGTGACCACAACCGCACTCGTAGTCGTCGCCATGCTCGCCGCAAGCGCAGCCGTCCTCGTGAGCACCGTGCTCCTCGGGGCGATACTGCGACCAGTCCAGACCGGCGGCGATGGCGTCGGCCTCCTCCTTGTAGAGGACCGTGATGGCCTGGGTGCCCAGCTTGGCGCCACCGATGGCGTCGAGCATGTCGTAGAGCGTAAAGGCCACGTCGGCGCCGGGCAGCGCAAGCTCGCGGTCGTCGGCATAGGCGAGCGCCAGGCGCAGGTCCTTAATGAAGTGCTCGACCATAAAGCCGGGCTTGTAGTCGCCGTCAAGCGCCTTGGGTGCCAGGCTCTCCATGGCGCCGGACTTGCCGGTGCGCCCAGGATCATCTGACGGGTCTTCTCCAGATCAAGGCCGCTCAGCTCGGCAAACGCCAGCGCATCGGCCATGCCGACCATGCAGGCGCCCAGCGACACCTGGTTGGCAAGCTTGGCAGCCTGGCCCTTGCCGGCGCCATCGAAGCAGCAGATGGTTGCCGCGAAGGTGGAAAGGATGTCGCGGACCGGCGCGATGTCGTTCTCGGTGGCGCCCACGATAGCCGTGAGCGTGCCGGCGATAGCACCCGACTCGCCGCCGGTGACGGGGCAGTCAAACGCCATGCGGCCGGAAACCTGGGCGGCCTCGGCAATGTCGCGCGCGAGCTCGGGCGAGCTCGTGGTGAGGTCGATCAAGACCGCACCCGGCTTGGTGCACGCGAGCAGGCCATCGCCCGCCAGGTAGAGCTCCTCGACCTCGGAGGGATAGCCCACCATGGTAAAGACGACATCGGCGTTCGCCGCGGCATCTGCCGGCGTATCGGCCCAGACGGCACCGCGCTCGATAAGCGCGGCAGCTTGGACTTAGTGCGGTTGTTGACCATGACGGGATAGCCGGCGTCCAAAATGTGGCCGGCGATGGGGGCACCCATGATTCCGGTGCCGATAAATGCGACAGAGAGCTTGTTTGCCATGAAACCTTTCCTTTTGGGTTGGGTGTTATTACCAGGTTGAATACTCGGTGCCAGCGTTTGGGCTGTGAGTTGGGATCGATTACGGCCGCGTTACTTGCCTACTGACCGCGCACGCGGCGGGCGATGCGGTCGGAAAGCGACGCCTTGTCGGCGCGGTTCTTACCCCAAAACGCGCAGGCCACCATGCCGGGGCCCACGTGCGAGCCGATGGTGGGGCCCACGGAGCTTCGAATGATCGTGACGTCGGCGCAGCCCTCCTCCTTGCGGATGGCGGCTTCGAGCCAGTCGCCGTCCTTGTCGGAATCAGCCGTCATGATGGCGATGGGCATGGTGCGGTCGGGCACGTAGTTCTCGCGAAACGACTTGAGGATGGACTTGAGCGCCTTCTTGCGGCCGCGGTTGACGCCGATCAGCGACAGCGAGCCGGCAAGGTCGTAGGAGAGCTCGGGCTTGACATCGAGCTTTGCCGTGAGCTGCGCCGCCGCGGGCGGAATGCGGCCGCCGGCAGCCAGTGCGTCGAAGCTCTCGAGCGTAAAGTAGCCGTGGACGTAGGTCTTTGCCTCGTTTGCCCAATCGACCAGCTGCTTGGCGGTCAGTCCCGCCGAACGCTGGCGCACGGCCTCGAGCGCCAAGAGCGCGCCGGTCGCGCAGGTAGAGCGTTGTCGACCACGTAGAGCTCAAAGTTGGGATACTCGGCGCGCACGGCATCTGCCGCCTGGCACGCGGAGTTGTAGCTCGACGACAGCGCCGAGGTAAAGCACAGGTAGACCGTGGGCGTACCCTCTTTGGCGCACTCGGTAAAGAACTCGATATAGCGACCGAGTGACACGGCGGAAGTAGACACGCGAGCGCCGGCGCGCATGCGGTCGTAGAACTCCTTAGGCTCATGCTCGACCAGATATCGTCCGTGTGCTCCTCGCCATCGATGATAAAGGGGAAGCCCAAGATATCGACATCGAGGTTCGCGGCGACCTCGGGGCTAAAGTCGCAGCAGGTATCGACGACGATGCGGCAGCGGTCAGAATGGCCGGTAGATGCAGCCTTGTCCATCAAAGCGACTCCTTACGTAAAAAGGCGCCATCCGCATGGGATGGCCGCCAGCCGTTAACTCATGCAAGTTAACGTATTTTACTCGTCAAGTGTTTCGATACGGGGCTTGATGATGCCATATCCACCATTCTTACGGTGATACACCACATTGATGAGGCCAGTCGTCGCGTTCTCGAACACGTAGAAGTCGTGGCCGAGCAGATCGGTCTGCACCAGCGCCTGCTCCTCAGTCATCGGGGTGACATCGATGACCTTCTCGCGGACGAGCAGGTCATCGTCCTCCTCGGGCAGCAGCAGGTCGGCCAGATCCTCAACGCGCTCGACCGGCGCGACATCCGCGGCACTGGCACCACCCTGGCGGTTGTCCACGACCTTGGTCTTGAACTTGCGCAGCTGGCGGGTGACCTTATCGGCGGAGAGGTCGATGGCAGCATACATATCTGCGCCGTGCTCGGCAACGCGAATCACCGAACCGCGGGCACGAGCCGTGACCTCGACGATTGCCGGGTTGGGGTTCGAGGGGTTCTTCTCATAACGAAGCACGACGTCGACTGTCATGGGCTCGATGTCGAAAACCTTGAGCGCCTCGCCGATTTTCTCATCCACATGCGCACGCAGAGCATCGGTTACCGTCGTCTTGCGTCCAGAAACCTTGATATCCATACGTGGCTCCAATCTGCTCGGGGACTTACTGTACTGGCTATGTACCCATTGCCGTGCATTTAATCACGCGAATTCCCAAAGACCCGAATAACGACTGCTTGATACCGCATACCGAAGTCTCGCACTTTTCCGTGACAAAGTGCGCTATAGGAGGGCGTCGGCAAAGCTAGTTTTTTCCTGGAAATCAGCTCTTACCTGCCGTTTTTACCAAAATAGAAAAGCCGGGCTCCCTTATTGGGGAGACCCGGCCATGCGTGTTGAAACCGTGAAGAAGCGCCTTGTTCAGCGTGTGGCAGGCGCCACCCCTACCAATAACTAGCTATTGAGCTTGTTGATGTCATCGTCGGTGATGGTGCCCTCCTGGCTAGACGACGGGCCGTCGCTGTTGTTATCAGAGGCGTCGTCATCGGAGGACTCGGTCTCGTTGGACGTGGAGTCGGATGCCTGCACATTGGCCCCCGAAACGGTCTTGGCGGTAAGGTCATAGGGCATCTGTCCGTACCAGACGCAGTGGACTGCCTCGAGCGTGCCATCGACCGTGATGCCATCGAGGCATCGCTCACGGCACGGCACAGCTCATCATTAGAGCTAAGACCTGCGACGCCAAGCGTGGAGGGCGCCTCGAGCGTACCGACATAGGAGATCTGGCTCATCAGACGCGCGAGGTAGCCACCAGCCGTGGAATCACAGATCACGTAATCGACCTCGCCCGACTCGAGCGCCTCAAAGCACTCATTGATGTTGGAAAAGGTCTTTTGGTTGGCGGTGATGCTTTGCTTGGCGAGCGCCTCCTGCGAGGCCGAGGAGGTCTGAACGCCCAGGGTAGCGGTGTTAAGCGTTTCGGTGGAAACGCTCAGCGACTCGCCGTCACTGCTCTTGCCGAATACGGCGGCGGCATCGTACAGACAGGTGCCAAGCGAGCTGATGTCGCCGCCCGCAGACTTGATGTCGCCAATGAAGATGTCCGCCTTTTTATCGCTGAGCGCGGAATCGGCCGAGGACGCATCGACAAAGGCGACCTTGAGACCCATGCGGCATGCGAGGGCACGAGCGGCATCGACCGCATAGCCCGTGAGGTTTCCGTCGGCATCCTGCATGGCCTGCGGTGCATCGGACGTATCGAGGCGACCGTCAGGGTTCCCGGCGTGACCAGGGCATCGTCCGATACCGTGGGGGTAACGGTCTCGCGCTCGATCTGGTCGATCGTGGGCGTCGTGAACGTGGACAGTGGATTGAACGCGCATCCGCTCAGGCCCAAAACGGCAATGACCGCCGCGGCCCCAGCACCTAACCGAGCCGCATGCATCAAGCTGCCCCTCACCATGTCCACTACCCTGCCTTCTGTGTCGTATACGATCCGTGCCCCGCACGGAATATCGGGTTGTTCCCACCAGCTGACCTGGTATTTGACCCCACACTTGCGCACCGGGGCGTTTGCTCGGGAGGCCGCAGCCACCTTCACGACTGGCCCGCTCGCCCGCGAGGCGGTATTGCCCCAAAGAAAGTAGAACGGACGGTGCGGCTTACATCTAGGACGCGCCATGATCGCGCCGCGCGCACGCGGTCGCTTACGTGGATCCCTTTGACCGCGTCTGTCTTGGACTAGGATGGGCATTTCGTCCGTCCGCAACCACAGCCTGGCAGGAACGTAGCGCATTATAGCTAAGTTCAAGCTATAGTTTAAGGTTAGGGACGTTATTCGCATCGCGAGCACAGATTTCGCAGGTCGGGGCGGACCATTCGTGCCCCCATGAAGCCCGGAGCTCCCCCACGGGGAGCTCCGGGGCACCCGTCTCAGGGTGCCCTGTGCAAAAAACGGCAAATATGAGTACTGCTACCAATTTAGTAGCAGCGTATTTCCGCCCCACGAGCCCTTTTTGAGTTCCGCACAGCCCGCTTGGCGCCAAGATATTCCACATTCGTTTATTATCTCTTCGCTGAATCCAGTTTTTCGGCCCAAGTTTCTTTATTTTTGCTGTCACTAATCTAGTAGCAGTACTCATATTTGCCGTTTTTTGCACAGGGCATATAAACAGACCCCCTATAAAGCCATAGTTTTACGCCGGCTTGAGCCCAAAGCACGCTCGGAGCGTATTCAGCAGAGCATCTTGCCTCTTTCGACGAGCCTCTACACGATTCTGATATCGCTTACCCATACGCTGGTGGATGCGCCATGCGAGCGCTTCCATCGCCTCCATGTCGCAGAGCATCTCGTTGTTGACCGTCGCGACCTCGATTCCCATGGACGCCAAACCCGTATTGCGTTTTTCATCGTGAATGCGCCCGCCGCGAGACGAATGGCCCTGCTCACCGTTGTATTCCAGGTCAAACCGAGCTGCTTCCTGATAGGCATCGCAAACCGCATACGGCATCCCCGAGATCGCCTGCGCACGGTCGTTGAACTCGATCTTGTGGTCGGTCTTAAAGGGACCGCAGGCAAATCCGCCATAAGAAAACGGAAGCGAAAACATGACAAGCATGATGCATTCCATGGGTGAGCGCAGGTTTTCCGACAGAAAGGGGCACAGCCGCCGCAGCTGCTTGGCCGCGCTCCCCTTGCATGCCGCAAGGTAATCTGCCAGGCGATCGGGCGTCAGCACTGGCTCGACCTCAAAGTAGCCACATCTGACGGCTGGTCCTTATCCTTTGCAAGCCTGTTCACGGTAGGCGAGCTGTAAGGGGGCAGATACTGCCCGCGATCGCTCAGCGAAATCTTGGAGCACAGCTCCTGGGCCAGGGCAAATGCCTGGATACAGCCGACTTCGCGCGCAACGGCGGCACAGAGGGCCTCGGGAGACAAGCTGTACACTCCCGGCTCCACCTCCAAAATCGAGGCGTCCGGCAGGTCTGTAGAACAAACGGACCAGCTTGCACCAGGCATGCGGCGACGCTGCTTCGCCGACCCCACCAGCAGGCACAAGTCTTCTTGGACCTCGCCACTCACGGCCCCGATCCGCACCAAATCGGGAAGATAAATGTCCTCGGCCGAGGGAGACGATGTATGCAGCACACGGCGCTCTTCATCGGGATCGAGGTCTCTCCAGCTGATGTAACCCATTTGTCGGCGCTCGGCGCGCATCATGCGCAGCGCCGAGGCACCGGTCAGGACTACGGAGCCGCCAGTTGCTCGCTTGTCGGCTCGATGCGCCGCGCTATCTTCACTGCCACAAAACCACCCCCTACCAAACGCGTGCGATAGCGAGGCCATCGACTGCTGCGGCGCCGGCACGCTTGAGCTCCGCCGAGGCTGCTGCCATGGTCGCGCCCGTGGTAATGACATCATCGATGAGCAGCAGACGGCGGCCGCGCACATCCTCGACCGTCTCGTACATGCCCCGGGCATGCTCCCGGCGCTCATCGCGGCCGAGCTCTCGCTGGTCACCATGACCGTATTTGACCAGGGCGTCCAGCAACGGGACACCCGAAAGATCGCAAAACGAGCGCGCGATTGCTTCCATATGGTCGAATCCACGCCGCCGAAACGCCGCCGCAGTCGCGGGCACAAACACCACCGCGTCCGCACCGGACAACACACCGCCGTAGCGATCGGATGCTGCCACCTGGGCATGCAAGGCAGTGTCGTAGAGCAACTCCGCCAGATACGGTGCCAGACGGCGCTCGCCCGCATCCTTGTACGCCTTGATGATGCGCGGCAGCGGATGTGCATAGACGGCACACGCCAGGCAGCGATCGAGCGCCTCGGCCATTGCCGAAGACGTGCCCTCGACCGAGCACTCGGTACACAGCAAATCCCCAAACGGGGCGCCGCATCGGATGCAACTATGACACGGATCGATGAGCGCGAGCGATGCCAGACAATCCTGCAGATCAGCGCACCGGAACGCTCGCAGCCAGCGCATCGCGTGGGCGACAACGCCTCGAGCGCCTCATACGTCGCGCGCTCGGCAAGCGGTAGCAATTCGTCCGCAAACGGTAGGACGCCTGCGCCCTGCAAGCGAGTCAATACGTTCAGATGTCTCTTCATGACACAACCCTCCCTACGCGAAGGCGAAGGAGGGTTGTCGGTGTAGAGCCATGATACCCAGAGGTGCTGGGGTCAGGCGGGTTACATCCGCTTACGGACGTTATTCGCCGGCAGGCGGTTGCGGTACGGACGAGGTGCGGGTCGAGCCTTCGCCACCGTCCTGGCGCGGCTTGCGGGAGCGACGGCGACGGCGACGCTTTTGACCTGGTCGGTCGA
>ENA-OQEN01000123-OQEN01000123.1-human-gut-metagenome-genome-assembly--contig:-NODE-123-length-31419-cov-3.900486_pt1 | contig 31419 bp, 45 predicted proteins | sample MGYA00242791_ERZ504627 | MGnify/ENA primary metagenome ERZ504627 (study PRJEB26092, sample SAMD00036316) | human gut metagenome | host: Homo sapiens | study: EMG produced TPA metagenomics assembly of... | reverse complement strand
GCCGATGCCGTCGGCGAGCAGTGCGCCGATGCGACGGCCGACTTGATGATGCCCGTGGTTGACCGTGCCGGCTCGGTGATGCGAGGTGCAGCGGGTAGTCGACCGTCTGGCTCATGAGCCGGTAGGCGCAATCGTCAGCGGCACGTCGTGCGCCTTGAGGGAGATCTTCATGTCGTGGAAGTCGAGCGCCTCGAGAATGCGCACGTGCTCCATGGCCGACTCGAGAGGGCCTCCGGCGTGACGCCGCCGTACTTCTTGAGGATCTTCTTGTCGAGAGAGCCGGCGTTGACGCCGATGCGGATTGGGATGCCGGCCTCCTTGGCCGCCTTGACGACAGCCTTGACCTTCTCCTCGCCGCCGATGTTGCCCGGGTTGAGGCGCAGGGCGTGGATGCCTGATGGATGGCCTCGAGCGCGAGCTTGTAGTCAAAGTGAATGTCCGCGACGAGCGGCACCGTGACCTGGCGCAGGATATTGCGAGGTTCTTCGCGGCCTCCATGTCGGGCACGGCGAGACGCACGATGTCACAGCCCGCTGCCTGCAGGGCGCGGATCTGGGCGACGGTCGCTCGGTGTCCGTCGTCTTCGTATTCGTCATCGACTGCACAGAGATGGGCGCCCCACCGCCGATGGCGACCTTGCCGATGTGAATCTGGCGCGTCGGACGGCGCTTCTTTAAATCGTACAAATCGTACACTTCCTTTCGGATGAGTCGGATGAATTGTTTAAGAGAGTCAGCCGCCAAAGATGACGCGGACGATGTCGTTCTTCGTCGCGAGCAGCATCAAGAGGAGCAGCAGGATAATGCCGACATTCTGCGTGTAGCGCAGAGCCGTTGGAGTCAGCGGCTTGCCGCGCACGGCCTCGACGCAGAGCGTCAGGAAGTGGCCGCCGTCGAGCGCCGGTATCGGGAAGAGGTTGACGATGCGAGGTTGAGGCTCAGGAACGCCGCGAAGTTCAGCAGCGGCACGAAGCCCATCTGGCAACCTCCCCCGCCATCTGCGCGACACCGATAGGACCTGCGAGCTCCGCACCCGACAGCTCGAGGATGATCTTGTAGAGTGCGTCGACCATCATGTAGAGGATGGCCCCCGTCTTCTGCACGGCGAGCTGTGCCGACTCGACGAAGCCCGGGTAGCGCGTGTTGACCGAACCCATGACGCCGACCATCGCGCGCTGCGTGCTCGAGTCATACGTCGGCGTGACCGTCGCCATGAATGTCTCGCCGCCGCGCTCGACCGTCAGATTGACGGGCTCACCCGCGCTGTCCTTGACGCCGCCCACAAAGTCGGACCACGTCGCAATCGGCGTGCCGTCGATGGCCAGCACGCGTCGCCGTCCCTGAGGCCCGCCTCTGCCGCCGGCTTGCCCGCAAGCACCGTGCCGAGAACCGGCTCGGGACTCGGCGTGCTGACGCCGGCGAAGAAGAAGATGCCGAAGAACAGGAACAGCGGCAGGATGAAATTCATGATGGAGCCCGCGAGGATCACGATCATGCGCGAGCTCACGGGTTTCTCGCAGTAGCCGCGGCTGCCCGCGTCGTTCTGCTCGGGTCCATGCCGGCGATGTCGTTGAAGCCGCCGAGCGGGATCGCGCGGATGGAGTACACCGTCTCGCCGCGCTGGAAGCTCACGAGCTTCGGGCCAAAGCCGATGGCAAACTCGTCGACGCGCATGCCCGTCATCTTCGCCGTGGCAAAGTGACCGAGCTCATGGACGAGGACGAGCAGGCCGAAGACGAATACGGCGGCTGCTATTGTCAATACCATTGCTTCACCATCCTATAGTTATTATCTTGTATCGATCTGATTCTTATCATATTGCTCACTTCTCAAGGAGCGAAGCGGCGTATGCGCGCGCCCAGGCGTCTTCCTCGAAGAGCTCTTCGAGCGTCGGCTCGAGGATGCACGCGCGCTTCATCATCGTCTGCTCGATGATGTCGTAGATGTCGAGGAAGTGGATGGCACCCTTGAGGAAGGCGCCGACGGCGACTTCGTTGGCCGCGTTGAAGACGCAGGGCATCGAGCCGCCCATCTTGCCGGCCTCGTAGGCGAAGCGCAGACCCTTGAACGTGTCGGTGTCCGGCTTCTCGAAGGTCAGGTCCTTGAGCTTCCAGAAGTCGAGGCGCTCGAAGTCGGACGATTGGCGCGTCGGGTACGTCAGGGCGTACTGGATTGGCAGCTTCATGTCGGGGCAGCGAGCTGCGCGATGACGGAGCCGTCGCAGAACTGGACCATCGAGTGGATGATGCTCTGCGGGTGGACGACGACCTGGATCTGGTCATAGTCGACACCGTAGAGCCACTTCGCCTCGATGACCTCAAGGCCCTTGTTGACGAGCGAGGCCGAGTCGACCGTGATCTTCTGCCCCATATTCCACGTCGGATGCGCGAGGACCTGCGCCTTCGTCGCGCCGATGAGCGCCTCGCGCTTCTTGCCGCGGAACGGGCCGCCGGAGCAGGTCAAAAGGAGTTTCTCGATCGTCTCGCGCTTCTCGCCTTGCAGGCACTGGAAAAAGGCGCAGTGCTCGCTGTCGACGGGCAGGATGGAAACGCCCTGCTCCTTCGCGCGGCGCATGACGATCTCGCCGGCGACGACGAGCGTCTCCTTGTTGGCGAGCGCGATGTTCTTCTTGGCGTCGAGCGCTTCATCGTCGGCTCGAGGCCGGCAAAGCCATCATCGAGGTCACAACTGTGTCGACATCCGGGTAGCCGCCGCGTCGATGAAGGCCTGGCGACGCCGGCGAGCTTTGTCTTGCCCGTGTAGCGCGACTTAAGGCGCTGGTAGGCGGCTTCATCGGAGAGTACGGCGAGCTCCGGCTCGAACTCGCGGATCTGCTGTTCGAGCAGTTCATCGCTCGAATTGGCAGCGAGCACGGAGATGTGGAAGAGCTCGCGGTGGCCGCGCACGACGTCGAGCGTCTGCGTGCCGATGGAGCCCGTGGAGCCTAATACGGCAATATTCTTCATTTCCTGCCCTCCCTTATTTCAGGCCGAGGCCCGAGATCAGCACAAAGTAGTAGACGAGCGGTGCCGTGAAGAGCACGCTGTCAAAGCGGTCCCAGACGCCGCCGTGACCCGGGATGATGTTGCCGGAGTCCTTGATGCCCGTGTAGCGCTTCGCGACGGACTCGACGAGGTCGCCGAGCGTCGCGAGGAGCGAGATGCAGAAGCCGAGGCCAGCCATCTCAGCGACGGGCAGCGAGAAAAAGACACCGAGGCCGGCGACGGCTGCCGTCGTGCCGACGACGGAGCCGAGGAAGCCCTCGACCGTCTTGTTCGGGCTGATCGTCGGGCAGAGCTTATGGCTGCCGATGGCCGAGCCCACGAAGTAAGCAAAGGTGTCACTGGCCCAGGTGCCGATGAACATGACCCAGATCATCGCACAGCCGAAATCAAAGGAACCGAGCGAGGTCGCAAGCGTCGTCTCAGGGTAGAGGCCGCGCAGCATGACCATGTGCGCGAAGGGCAGGCCGAGGTAGAGGATGCCGGCGACCGAGGTGCAGGCATCGACAAAGGAGACGCGGCCGTGCAAGAGGACGCTCTCCAAGAGCACGATGAGCACGATGCCCGTCGTGACGGCCATCGACTCTTCGGCATTGCCGAGCCACGCGCAACCCCAGAGCAGGAAGAGCCCGAGGATGCCCGTCAGGAAGGTGAGATTGCTGCCCTTGCGGTGAAAGGCGCGCGCGTATTCAAACCAGGCCAGTATAGAGAGCACGAGAGCAAAGCCCGCGAACAGGGCCCCGCCCGTCTGGATGACAAAGGCAGCCAGCGCGATGCCGACCACTCCTGTGATGATTCTTGTAAGCAACGAAAACGCTCCTATCTACTATCTTATTTGTTGGTGAGACCACCGAAGCGGCGATCGCGTCCGGCGAAGTCGACCATCGCGTCGACGAAGCAGGCCGGCGTGAAGTCGGGCCAGTTGACATCTGTGAAGTAGAACTCCGCATAAGCTGACTGCCAGAGCAGGAAGTTCGAGAGGCGCTGGTCGCCGCTCGTGCGGATGACGAGGTCGACAGGCGGGTCGCCTGCCGTGTCGAGCTCTTGCTCGATGGCCTCTGCATCGATATCCTCGGGCGCGATCTTGCCCTCGGCTGCCTGGCGCGCGAGCGACTGGGCAGCGCGGATGAGCTCGTCCTGCCCGCCGTAATTGGCCGCGACATTGAAGCGGATGCCAGTGTTGTCCTTCATGAGCGCCTCCGCCTCGCGCATCTGGCGCTGCAGGCCCTCGGGCATGCCCTCCATGCGACCGATGAAGCGGATGCGCACATTGTAGTCGTTCATCTCCTCGAGCTCTTTGAGCAGGTACTCCGAAAAGAGCTTCATGAGGAACTCGACCTCCGGGCGCGGGCGCTTCCAGTTCTCCGTCGAGAATGCGTAGACCGTCAGAGCCTCGATGCGTAAGTCGATGGCCGTCTTGAGGACGTCCTTGAGCGTCTTGACGCCCGCCTTATGGCCCGCCGTGCGGATGAGCCCCTTGCCCTGCGCCCAGCGGCCGTTGCCGTCCATGATGACGGCGACGTGGCGCGGCAGGCGCTGCCAGTTGATTCTATCGTAGAGCGGATTCGCGCCAGCGGGCGCCTTTTCCGTGCGCTCCGAGTTGGAGCTTCCTCCGCCAAATATCTTTTTCCACATACTATATCCCCATCCTGAGATTCTTGCGTGCAGAATAACGAAAAGCCCCTCTCACATAGAGAAGAGGGGCCGCTCGTCATCCATCAGGGAGCTTCGATTGCGGATACCGGGCAGCCGGCAGCGCAAGCACCGCACTCAACGCACTTGTCTGCGTCGATTTCGTAATGCTCAGCACCCTCGCTGATTGCCTCAACTGGGCACGTAGCAGCGCAGGAACCGCAGGAAATGCAGTCATCATTGATCTTATAAGCCATTCATCTCGCCTCCTTTCCGAATTCATTCTGCTTCCTCTGCTTTGCCGCAAGAGTCAGCATGATCGTGCCGTCCGCCTGCTCGCGCACGCGGACGACATAGAGACAGGTGTTGTCTGTCTTGAAAAAATCACGCGTTGGGCGTGTAATTTCCGTTTGCCATGAACGGCCGGCCTCGCGAAGCAGCGATTCGGCTCGGCGAGGGGCCGTGCCAGAACGTCAGGCGTCATCGAGTCCATCGGAGCCATATCAGACTTCCATGACCTCTTTCTCCTTGACCTCTTTGGCTGCATCAGCGAGTTTGACGTACTTGTCGACGAGCTTCTGCATGGATTCCTGGCCGCGCTTCGATTCGTCCTCGGTGATCTCCTTGGCCTTCTCGAGCTTCTTGATATCCTCGTTGCCGTCTCGGCGGATGTTGCGCAGGGCGACCTTGGCCTCCTCCGTCTTCTTGTTGACCGTCTTGACGAGCTCCTGGCGACGCTCCTGCGTCAGAGCCGGGATGGAGAGGCGAATGGCCGTGCCGTCCGAGTTCGGGCTCAGGCCGAGGTCCGACTTCATGATCGCGACTTCGATGTCGTGCAGGATGGATTTCTCCCACGGCTGGATCATGATCATGCGCGGCTCCGGCACCGTGACCTTCGCGATCTGGTTGACCGGCGTCGGTGCACCGTAATAGTTGACCATGACCTTATCGAGCAGGGACGGCGTAGCGCGGCCTGCACGCAGCGAGGCAAACTCGTGCTTGAGGGCCTCGATGCTCTTCTTCATGCGTTCCTCATGGGACGCGAGAATGTCTTTTACCATTATTCCTCTCCTCCTACCGTCGTGCCGATCTCCTCGCCGAGTGCTGCACGGAAGATGTTCTCGTGATCATCGATGTTGAAGACGAGAAGCGGGATCTTGTTGTCCATGCAGAGGCTCGTGGCCGTCGTGTCCATGACGTGCAGGCCCTTGTTGAGGATCTCGATGTACGTCAGCGAATCAAACTTCTTCGCATTGGCATTCTTGTTCGGATCGCTGTCATAGATGCCATCCGTACCTTCTTGGCCATGAGGATGACATCGGCTTCAATCTCAGCAGCGCGCAGAGCAGCCGTCGTGTCCGTCGAGAAGTACGGATTGCCCGTGCCGGCGCCAAAGATGACGACGCGGCCCTTCTCCATGTGGCGGATGGCCTTGCGGCGGATGTACGGCTCTGCGACCTGGCGCATCTCGATGGCGGTCTGTACACGCGTGTCCACATCGAGCTTCTCGAGTGCATCCTGCAGGGCGAGTGCATTCATGACCGTAGCATCATGCCCATGTAGTCCGCCGTTGCGCGGTCCATGCCCTTGGCCGAGCCAGCGAGCCCGCGCCAGATGTTGCCGCCACCGACGACGATGGCGACATCGACGCCGCGCTCGCGGATCTTCTTGATCTGCTTCGCGATGTCCTCGACGACAGCCGGATTGATGCCGAAGCCTGATCGCCGGCGAGCGATTCACCACTGAGCTTCAGGACAATGCGTTTATATTTTGCTGGTTCCAAAATATTACCCTCCATCTAAATGTCACTGCATCTTTCTTTACTATTATAACCTTTAAAAAAAGAGAACACAATCCATTATGTGTTCTCTTTCCATTCCGTTTTTACGGTTTTTGCAAGCGATTACTTCATCTGAGCAGCGACTTCGGCAGCGAAGTTCTCCTGCTTCTTCTCGATGCCTTCGCCGAGCTGGTAGCGCGTGAATGCCGTTACCTTGACGTCGCCGAGGATGTCCTTGACCGTCTTGTCGGAATCCTTGACGAAAATCTGCTCATTGAGGCAGACTTCCTTGTAGAACTTGTTGATGCGGCCTTCGACCATGCGCTCAACGATCTTCTCCGGCTTGCCCTCTTCGAGAGCCTGCTTGCGGAGGACTTCCTTCTCGTGCTCGAGAGCTGCTGCATCGACACCGCTGCGGTCGATGGCTGCCGGAGCTGCTGCAGCGATCTGCATCGCAACGTCCTTGCCGAGCTCTTCGTCGCCGCCCGTCATGTCGACGAGGACACCGATCTTGCCGCCCATGTGAATGTAGCTGGCAACGCGGCCTTCCGTCTCATAGCGGACGAAACGGCGCAGGGAGATCTTCTCGCCGATCGTAGCCGTTGCTTCCGTTACGAGAGCAGCAACCGTCTTGCCGTCGATCTCGCTTGCGTTGAGGGCATCGAGTCAGCCGGGTTCGTAGCAGCGATGTGTTTTGCAATCTTCTCTTCGAGGGAACGGAACTGCTCATTGCCAGCAGCGAAGTCCGTCTCGCAGTTGACTTCGACGAGAACGCCGACTTAGCATCGTCGCTGATGTAAGCTGCGACAGCACCCTCTGCAGCGATGCGGCCAGCCTTCTTCTCAGCCTTCGAGATGCCCTTCTCACGGAGCCAGTCGATTGCCTTTTCCTTGTCGCCGTCCGTAGCCGTCAGGGCCTTCTTGCAGTCCATCATGCCTGCGCCCGTCGTCTCGCGCAACTCTTTTACCATTGCAGCCGTAATCTTTGCCATTGGTTCTTTCCTCCTAATAAAAGAAAGGGGTAAGGGATAACTCCCTTACCCCTCTCGGTCTTCTTATCGAATCTGGATTGCTTATTCAGCAGCCGGTGCTTCTGCAGCTTCTGCTTCGCTATCCTCACCCTGACGACCCTCGAGGACTGCATCAGCCATGCGGCCCGTGAGGAGCTTGACAGCGCGGATTGCGTCATCGTTGCCCGGGATGACATAGTCGATCTCGTCCGGATCGCAGTTCGTGTCGACGATAGCAACGATAGGGATGTTGAGCTTGCGAGCCTCTGCAACGGCGATGCGCTCCTTGCGCGGATCGACGATGAAGAGTGCGCCCGGCAGCTTGTTCATCTCTTTGATGCCGCCGAGGTACTGCTCGAGCTTCTCCATCTCATGACGGAGACCCTGGACCTCTTTCTTCGTGAGGACTTCGAACGTGCCATCTGCTTCCATAGCCTCGAGCTCTTTGAGACGAGCGATACGCTTCTGGATCGTGCGGAAGTTCGTCATCATGCCGCCGAGCCAGCGCTCGTTGACATAGAACTGGCCAGCACGCGTAGCTTCTTCTTTGATGGCTTCCTGAGCCTGCTTCTTCGTGCCGACGAAGAGGACGCTCTTGCCTTCCTCTGCAACGCTGCGAAGGAATGCATAAGCCTCGTCAACCTTCTTGACCGTCTTCTGAAGGTCGATGATGTAGATGCCGTTGCGCTCCGTGAAGATGTACTTTGCCATCTTCGGGTTCCAACGACGGGTCTGATGTCCGAAGTGGACACCTGCTTCAAGTAACTGTTTCATGGAAATAACTGCCATGTTGGTGCACCTCCTGTTTTTTTCTTCCGCGCCTTTCATTTCTCTGCACCACCCAGTTTCGGGCACAGGGCAGCGATCGAGGCGCGTGCTATTTTTACACCGTTAGAAATTATATCATAAGAGTGCGGCCTTGACAATCACCCCGCACGAAAAATTTTACGTCTGCCGCTTGCTCGCTTTCTTGTGTATATAAGGAAGCGAAGCGGCAGGATTCAGTCAATGAATTGGATTCAAGTTACAATGATACAGAATTACAGGGAAGTGTGTCCTTTCACGACGTATGTATACCGTATACTTATACCATATGGGTGGACAGGCGTACATGTTTTCTCTATAATTAGTTACTGTGATAAGGAGTTGGCATTATATATCGTACAAATATGAAAATGCACGCCAATGAGAAACACCCAAGGAGTGATTTGCATGAACTTATCCATCAAGATTTTTATTTCGCTTGTGCTGGCCGTCATCGTCGGCCTCATCGCTGGTGAACCGGCCCTGCCGTTCATCAACTGGTGGATCGCACCGATTGGCACGATCTTCATCAACCTCATCAAGATGATGATCGTCCCGGTCGTCCTCTGCTCGCTCGTCGTCGGCATGACAAGCCTCGGCGACACGACGAAGCTCGGCCGCATCGGCATCAAGACCATCCTGCTCTACCTCGTCACGACGGCCATCGCGATTGTCATCGGCTTTGGTGTCGCGGGTCTTGCGCATCCGGGTGTCGGCCTGCAGATGACGTCGGACGCTGTCGTCAAGGTCAAGGAAGCACCGTCGATCATGCAGGTCTTCGTCGCGATGATCCCGGCAAACCCGGTCGCCTCGATGGCTAAGGCCGACATCCTGCCGGTCATCGTCTTCGCGCTCTTCATCGGCGTCGGCATCCTCAAGGTCGGCGGCGAGCGCGCGGATATCCTGATCAAGTTCTTCGACGCCTGCGCAGAGGTCTCCTACAAGATCATCGGCATCGTCATGAGCTTCGCTCCTATCGGCGTCTTCGCCCTGCTGCTGCCGGTCGTCGCCAAGAACGGCCCGTCCGTACTGCTGCCGCTGATCTCCGTCATCGCCTGCGTCGCCGTCGCTGCATCATCCACGCCGTCGCGGTCTACTCGACGCTCGCCAAAGTCTGGGGCGGCCACACGCCAGCACAGTTCTTCCGCGGCATGAGCGAGGCGATGCTGATCGCCTTCACGACCTGCTCGAGTGCAGCGGCGCTGCCGGTCAACATGAAGAACAGCCAGGAGAAGCTCGGCGTATCGCGCGATGTCTCCTCCTTCGTCCTGCCGCTCGGCGCGACGATCAACATGGATGGCACGGCTCTCTACATGGGCGTCTGCTCGCTGTTCATCGCGAATGTCTTCGGCATTGACCTGACGTACGGCCAGATGGCATGATCGTCCTGACCGGTACGCTGGCCTCCATCGGCACAGCAGGTGTCCCGGGCGCCGGCCTCATCATGCTCGCGATGGTCCTGCAGAGCGTCAACCTCCCGATGGAAGGCCTCGCCCTCGTCGCCGGCATCGACCGTGTCCTCGACATGTTCCGCACCTGCCTGAACATCACCGGTGACGGCGCCGTCGCCATCGTCATGGATCAGGAAGAAAAGAAATACGCCAAGAGACAAGCTGCGGCATAATCTTACTCCTATAAGTACATAGACACATCTACAAGAGAGCCCTCTGCATTGCAGAGGGCTTTTGATGTGCGCATTCCAATTCGATTTACATCTTAATAAAAAAGCCGCCGCAGCGGGCAGACAACGCTCCGCAGGGCAGGCTGCAATGAGGTACGATGTGCGCTGCCGGAGGGGTCAGGAGGGCCAACGCTCCGCGACAGATTCCTGCTAAAGCTATTTTTTGTCCCTTAATGAATCCCTCGAAAAGAGTAAAACGCGCTACGCTTGAACGAGTACTCTTTTGAGTGTCATGAGCGGTAGACAAAAATAGCTTCTTCACGCAGGAATCCGAACGCTCCACTTTTGTCCCCCCTGCCACCTCCGGCGATAAGCTCAGTTCTTCTATGCGAGATGCGGTGCACCAGCCGCCTGCTGGAAGTGAGCCGCAGCTGCTTGTCATAAGCGGAGCGTTAGCAGGATTGCGTGAAGAAAGGATTGCCGACCAAGTCCCTTAGAAAAGACAATCGTTCAAGCGAAGCGCGTTTTTGTCTTTTCTGAGGCTTAATTATCCGGCAAAAAATCCTTTTAGCAATCCTGCGTAGCGGAGCGTTGACAAGCAGCTGCGGCGTCTTTCTTGTGCTGGATGTCCGCATAAAAAAGCCGCCCTCTATGCGAGAAGCGGCTTTGTATCCTATTCAGTGGATTGCGCGTGCGGCGCTGGTGGCGCGGCGGTGCTGGCGCAGGCGGTACCATGCCATCGGGAAGATGAGCATCGGGATGCCGGCGTAGAGGCCTCGCGGAGCTCTGGCTCGAAGACCATGACGATGAGGCAGAAGACCTGAGCCAGATGCCGAACAGCGTGACGTACGGGAAGAACGGCGTCTTATAGCGCAGTGCCCCTTCCGTGCCCTCCGCGATCTTGCGCTTGCGGCTGCGGTACTCACTCCAGCAAATCGAGATCCAGGCAATCGCGCCCGTGAAGCCCGAGACGGCTAAGAGGTACGTGTAGAGCGCCGAGTTCGGGTCAAACGAGTAGAGCAGGATGACCGCCCAGCAGGCGCAAATCGAGACGAGGATGGAGCGCGACGGCATGCCGTTCTTGTTGATGTGGCCGAGTGCGCTCGGTGCCATGTCCATGCGCGCGAGCGCATGCAGTGCGCGAGCTGCGCCGTAGAGGCCCGAGTTCGAGCACGAGATGGCCGCCGTCAGGATGACGAAAGCGAAGAACGCGCCGAAGCCCGAAAGGCCGTACTGCGTGACCGCTGCCGCGAAGACACTCTCATCGAGGCCCGCCTTGTCCCAAGGCAGGATCGAGATCAGGAGCGAGATTGGGATGATGTAGAGCGCGATGATGCGCCACGTCACGTTGCGCACCGCAATCGGAATGCTCTTCTCCGGCTTCTCGCACTCGCCAGCCGCCAGGCCGATGATCTCCGTGCCCTGGAAGTTGACGAGGATGATGACCATCGTCAGCACGATGGACCAGTAACCGTTCGGCGCGAAACCACCGCTGCGAGAAGGACCTTGGTGCCGATATAGCCTGATCACCGATGAGGCCGAGGCAGATGAGGCCGGCCACGATACTGAAGGCTGCAAGAGCGATGATCTTGATCAAGGATAACCAGAACTCACTCTCGCCGAACTTATCGACATGAAACAGATTGAGAATCGTCACCAGAAGTCCGAAGAACACAGCCCACCAGAGCTGGCTGACTTCCGGTATAAAGTTATTCATGATGATGCCCGCGGCAATCATCTCGGATGGAACGTACGCAACCCAGGTCGTCCAGTAGGCCCAGCCCACACCACAGGCCCAGGTCGGAGAGATATGCTCCCTAGCGTACGTGACAAAAGAACCTGATACAGGTTTTTCCACCGCCAGCTCCGCAAGGCAGAGCATGACGCAAAGCACGATAACCCCGCCCAAGAGATAGGCGAGTATCGCGGCCGGGCCCGCTTTTTCGAGAACATACCCGGTGCCGAGGAAGTAACCACTGCCGATGACCCCGCCCAGCGAGATCAGCTGCAGATGGCGATTCTTTAACCCTCTGTTCATTTTCGACTCGTTCATTACCTTAATAACACAACCTTCCCAGTGCCGCTTCGATCTGTGATTTGTATAGCATTGCCATCCGCGACACTTCCATTATTTCTATTAAAGGATACTACAAAACAGGAGCAATTACCATAGCCACACAGATAAAATTTTCAGATGAGGACATACGGGCAGAAAATAGGGTATAATTATAAGAAAGAAACAGATTCAGGAGGCAATCATGAACCGCTATCGAACCATCCGCGAGACGGACGACTCCGTCGAGACGCTCTATGAGATACAGAAATCGAGATTCATCACGCACATCCGCCACGTCGAGACCGAGGAAGAGGCCCGCAGCTTCATCCAGGCCATGAAGAAGCAGTACTTCGACGCGCGCCACAACTGCTCCGCCTACGTGCTTGGCGAGCGCGCCGACAAGCAGAAGTCGAACGACGACGGCGAGCCCGGCGGCACGGCGGGCAATCCCATCCTCGAGGCCATCAAGAAGAACGAGCTGACCGACGTCGTCATCGTCGTCACGCGCTACTTCGGCGGCATCAAGCTCGGCGCGGGCGGCTCATCCGCGCCTACGGCCACGCCGCCGTGCTCGGCATCGAAGCGGCCACGCGCATCGAGATGACGCCCTTCACCGCGCTCCACGTGACGATTGGCTACGACCTCTTGGCCACAGTCGAGCACTGGATCCGCCAACAGGAGATCCGCACGGAGGAAGCCGACTACGCCGAGCACGTCACGCTCCACCTCTTGCTGCCGCCCGAGGAAGTCGAAGCGCGGCTGACAGAGCTCCAGGACCTCACGAGCGCCAACTTCCAGGCAGAGAAGGGCGAGACGCGCCGCATCGCGCTGCCGTGCTGAGATTGCTGGCCTCACGAGCCTCATGAGAATCATTGACAAGCGCGGCACCTTTCCCGTATACTATTTCATATACATAGTAGAACGATATGTCTTCCTAGTATTTTAGAGCATGATGAAAAAACATCAGGAGGGACCTCATGAAAGATTTGAACGATTATACCCTTGAAGTGCACGGCTGTCACGCCTACGATGCCACCGGTGCCATCAGCGAGCCGATCTACCTCTCGGCCACCTACCGCCATCCCGGCTACAAGCAGAGCACGGGCTTTGATTACGGCCGCGTCGCCAATCCGACGCGCAAGGAGCTCGAGGACGTCCTCGCGAAGCTCGAGCGCGGCCAGCGCGCCTGGGCCGTCTCGTCGGGCATGGCTGCCATCAACATGGTGCTCCACCTGCTGAATCCCGGCGACCACATCCTGCTCTCCGAAGACCTCTACGGCGGCACCGTCCGACTTGTCAACGACATCTACAAGAAGTACGGCCTGACCTACGACTACGTCAACACGGCCGACCTCGAGGCGACGGCCGCGAAAGTCCGCCCGGAGACGAAGATGATCTTCATCGAGACGCCGTCGAACCCGATGATGTTCGTCAGCGACATCCGCGCGCTCGCCGAGCTCGCTCACAAAAACAGCGCCCTGCTCGCCGTCGACAACACCTTCCTCTCGCCGCACTTCCAGAAACCCCTGACGCTCGGCGCCGACATCGTCGTCCACAGCGCGACGAAGTACCTCTGCGGCCACAACGACATCATCGCGGGCGTCATCGCCATTGCCGACGCCGACGCCGACTACGGCAAGGACCTCGAGCTCTACATCAAGTCCGAGGGGCCGAACCTCACGCCAATCGACTCGTGGCTGCTGCTGCGCAGCATCAAGACGCTCGGCATCCGCGTCGAGCGCCAGGCGGAGAATGCATGAAGGTCGCCGAATGGCTCCGTACGCAGCCGACGGTCACCGACGTCTACTACGTCGGACTGCCCGACCATCCGGGCCATGCGCTCCACGAGAGCCAGGCCACGGGCTTCGGCAGCATGATCTCGTTCAAGGTCGAGTCGCCGGAGCGCGCCGTGCGCGTGCTCGGTCGGCTCAAGCTCATCGCCTTTGCCGAGAGCCTCGGCGGCGTCGAGAGCCTGCTGACCTACCCAATTGCCCAGACGCATGCCGAGATGCCGAAAGAGCTGCTCGCGCGCACAGGCCTCGACAATCGTCTGCTGCGCCTCTCCGTCGGCATCGAGGATGCCGGCGACCTCATCGCCGACCTCGACCAGGCCCTGAACGGCTGACCCCTTTTCTCTTAAAATCTTCCCGATAGAAAGCGAGTGATTCTATGCCTACCGATTTTGATACAGTCATCGACCGCCGCGGCACCTCGTGCCTCAAATACGACTTCGCCGTCGAGCGCGGCTATCCGCAGGGCATCCTGCCGTTCTGGGTCGCCGACATGGACTTCCGCACGCCGCAGCCCGTCATCGAAGAGCTCACGCGCCGCGTCCAGCACGGCATCTTCGGCTACACCGATCCGAAGGATCGTACAAGCAGACCATCGTCGACTGGATGACAAAGCACCACGGCTGGACGCCCTCGACGAAGGCCCTGACCATCACGCCGGGCGTCGTCTTTGCGCTGGCCACGGCCGTGCGCTGCTTCACGGAGCCCGGCGACGCCGTCCTCCTGCAGCAGCCCGTCTACTACCCGTTCAGCGAGGTCATCCGCCAGAACGGACGCCAGCTCGTCAACAGCCCGCTCGTCCTCAAAGACGGCCACTACGAGATCGACTTTGCCGACTTTGAGGAGAAGATCATCAAGAATAAAGTCAAGCTCTTCCTGCTCTGCAGCCCGCACAATCCGGCCGGCCGCGTCTGGACGCGCGAGGAACTGCTGCGCATCGCCTCAATCTGCCTCAAGCACAGCGTGCTGATCGTCTCCGACGAGATTCACGAGGAGTTCGTGCGCCCGGGCTTTAAGCACACGCCGCTCGCCTCCCTCTCGCCGGAGATTGCGGCGCAGACCATCACCTGCACCTCGCCGTCGAAGACCTTCAATCTCGCCGGCCTGCAGATCTCGAACATCTTCATTGAGAATGATGAACTGCGCAAGCGCTTCCGCGCCGAGATCTCGGCGGCCGGCTACAGCCAGCCCAACGCGCTCGGCCTCTTCGCCGCCCAGGCGCCTATGCAAAGGGCACCGACTGGCTCAAGGAGCTCCTTGCCTACATCGAGGGCAATTACCAGAAGACAAAGGCCTTCCTCGCCGAAAAGATGCCTAAGGTCACGTTGATTGAACCTGAGGGCACGTATCTCTTATGGCTCGACTTCTCGGCCTACGATCTCTCTGACGAGGAGCTCGACGACATCATCATCAACGACGCCAACCTCTGGCTCGACTCCGGCCACATCTTCGGCAAGGCGGGCCGCGGCTTCCAGCGCCTCAACATCGCCTGCCCCTGGAGCACGCTCGAAGACGGCCTCGAGCATCTCGCCAAGGCGTTCGAGAATCGCTGAATCCACTGACACACGCATCTAGAAAGGTCGCATCAACATGCTCTGCATCGGCCTAAGGCCCAACATCGATAAAGACTGCCGCGCGCTGATTCTCGGCTCCATGCCCGGCGTCAAGTCGCTCGAAGCGCAGCAGTACTACGCCCATCCCCAGAACCGCTTCTGCCGATGATGGCCCACCTGCTCGGTGAGGAACTGCCCTCCGCCTACGAGGAAAAACTCGCCATGCTGCTGCGCCACCACATCGCCCTCTGGGACTCCATCGGCAGCTGCGAGCGCGAGGGCAGCCTCGACTCCGCCATACGCAATGAACAAGGCAATGACTTTGCGGCGCTCTTGCAGGCGTACCCCGGGATACGGGCCATCTACTTCAACGGCGGCAAGTCGGCGCAGGCCTTCAAGCGCTACAACAAGGCGCTGCTCGCGCGCCCCGACATCGCCTTCCACGCCATGCCCTCGACGAGCCCGGCCAACGCCCGCTGGCGCCTGCCCATGCTCGAAGAGACGTGGCGAAAAGCTTTGACAGAGTGGGAATCCTCTGCTATACTGAAAACAAGAACTAGCGGATTGAAAGCTCGTCCGCTGCCGAATCACCCCCGTGCCATCATCGACAGGAGGTCCATATGCCATCTTCCATCTGGCTGATCTTAGCATCATCGTCACCGCGTTCTTCTTCTATCTCGAGACACGGGACGTCGAAGATTGACATGCAGAAAAGCGGCTGTACATCGCGTACAGCCGCTTTTTAGTATCTCGATATTTTATTTTTAGAGGAGCATGCCGATTGTGTGAACGATGAAGGCGACGATCCAGGCGACGACGCACTGGAAGATGACGACCCAGATGGCCCACATCGTGCCGAGCTCGCGCTTGACGGAGGTGATGGCGGCGACACACGGCGTGTAGAGCAGGCAGAACGCCAGGAGTGACGCAGCCGAGAGCGGCGTCAGCACGGTCGAGATGGAGCTCGTGCCGAACAGGACGCCGAGCGTCGAGACGACGCTCTCCTTGGCCATGAAACCCGAGATCAGCGCCGTCGAGATGCGCCAGTCACCGAAGCCCAGCGGCGCAAAAATCGGCGCGATGATGCCCGCGACAGCGGCGAGCATGCTCTCTGACGAATCCGTCACCATGTCAAGGCGGAAGTTGAACGTCTGCAAAAACCAGATGACGATCGTCGCGATGAAGATGACCGAGAACGCGCGCTCGAGGAAGTCCTTCGACTTCTCCCAGAGCAGCTGCATGACATTGCGGCGGCCCGGCATGCGGTAATTCGGCAGCTCCATGACAAACGGCACGGCCTCGCCCTTGAAGATGGTGTTCTTGCGAGATAGGCCACGAGAATGCGACGAGCATCGCGCCGAAGTAGAGCACAATCATCGGCAGGCGCCGTAATCGCCGAAGAATGCCGCGATGAAGAAGCCGTAGATCGGCAGCTTGGCCGAGCAGCTCATGAACGGCGTCAGGAGGATCGTCATGCGGCGGTCGCGCTCCGACGGCAGCGTGCGCGTCGACATGATGGCCGGCACTGAGCAGCCGAAGCCGATGAGCAGGGGCACGATGCTGCGGCCCGAAAGGCCGATCTTCCTGAGCCACTTGTCCATGACAAAGGCGATGCGCGCCATGTAGCCCGTGTCCTCGAGCAGGGACAGGAAGAAGAAAAGCGTCACGATGATTGGCAGGAACGACAGCACGGTGCCGACGCCTGGAAGATGCCATCGATGACGAGCGAGTGCATGGCCTCATTGACGCCGGCAGCCGTCATGGCCGCATCGACCTGATCCTGCAGCAGGCCGATGCCCGCCGCCAAGAGGTCTTGAAGCCCCGAGCCGATGACGTTGAACGTCAGGTAGAAGACGAGCTCATGATGGCGATGAAGGCCGGGATGGCCGTGTACTTGCCCGTCAGTATCTTGTCGATGCGGCGGCTGCGCTCGTGCTGGCGGCTCTCGTGCGCCTTGTGGAACGTGCGGTCGACGAGCTTGCCGATGAAGGCAAAGCGCATGTCCGCGATGGCCGCCGAGCGGTCGAGGCCGCGCTCCTTCTCCATCTGGCAGATGATGTGCTCAATCATCTCCATCTCGTTCTGATCGAGCATCAGCGCTCGATGACGCGGCTGTCGCCCTCGACGATCTTCGTCGCAGCGAAGCGGACCGGGATGCGCGCTTCCTTCGCGTGGTCCTCGATGAGGTGCATGATGCCGTGCAGGCAGCGATGCACGGCGCCGCGATGGCTCTCCGCATCGCAGAAGTCCATGCGGCCCGGCTTCTCCTGATAATGTGCGACGTGCAGCGCGTGCGCGACGAGCTCCTCGATGCCCTCGCCCTTGGCCGCCGAGATCGGCACGATCGGGATGCCGAGCAGGGACTCCATCGCGTTGATGTCGACCGAGCCGCCGTTGCCCGTGAGCTCGTCCATCATGTTGAGCGCGAGGACCATCGGCCGGTCGAGCTCGATGAGCTGCAGCGTCAGGTAGAGGTTGCGCTCGATGTTCGTCGCATCGACGATGTTGATGATGCCCGTTGGCTGCTCGCGCAGGATGAACTCACGCGAGACGATCTCCTCGTCCGTGTACGGCGACATCGAGTAGATGCCTGGCAAATCCGTGATCTTCGTGTTCTCGTGGCCGCGGATGCTGCCACTCTTCTGGTCGACCGTGACGCCTGGGAAATTGCCGACGTGCTGGTTCGAACCCGTCAGCTGGTTAAAAAGCGTCGTCTTGCCGCAATTCTGATTGCCCGCGAGCGCAAACGTCAGCAGCTGGTCATCCGGCAGAGGGTGCTCGCCCTCGCGCACATGGTAGCGGCCGCCCTCGCCGAGCCCCGGATGGTCCGTCGGCTCGTGCGGGATCTTGACGACCGGATGCTGGTCCGACTCCCACTTCGGCAGCTTCTCGATGCCGATCTGCTTCGCATCGTCGACGCGCAGCGTCAGCTCATACTCGTGGATGCGGAACTCGATCGGGTCCCCCATCGGGGCGAACTTCACCAGCGTGATCTCCGCCCCCGGTATCACGCCCATGTCGAGGAAGTGCTGCCGCAGCGCCCCCTCCCCGCCGACTGAGCGCACCACCGCCCGCTCACCGGCTTTCAATTCATTTAAAAACATGTTATTACTCCTTTGATATTGAACACACATTTTTATTCTATCTAAAACGAGCAGATTGCAACTCCAACGCGAAAAGGCCATGCAGGAATGCATGGCCTTTTGTGATGTAAGCGTTCTTCACTTGTCCGACTTGTTCAGTCCAGGTTACTGTGCAATGTATTCGCTTTTTATTTTGCGGCGGTTTCCGTCTTCGTTTCCGCCTGGGCGAGCTGCTTCGGCTCGGCCTTCTCGTCTTCAGTGACGGCGGATTTGAACTCGCGAACGCTCTTGCCGAGCGATTTGCCGACGAGTGGCAGTTTGCCCGGTCCGAAGACCAGCAGGCCAATCCCGAGGATCAGCAGGAGTTTTGGTACGGTAAGACCCATCAACATAAGAAGCACCTCTATCTTTCATCTATCCACTGCGAGTGACGGTTTTATCTCATTGTCTCTCATTATATCACGAATCATCATATATGGAAAATATGGAATCCCTATCGTGCATAGTAAATATCTATACGGTCACGCCTCGAGGCACGAGACGATGCGGGCGATGGCCTCCTCGAGGCAGCTCTCCTCCATGCCGGAGTAATTGAGCACGAAGGTGTGCGCCGCGCCGTCGGCCGTACCGACGTAGTAGTCGCGCAGGGGGCGCATGCGGATGCCCTTCTGCGCGAATTCCTGCTGGAGTGCACCATCGTCCTTATCCGTGTGGAAATGCAGCAGGAAGTGGAGGCCAGAGCCACGCTCGATGAGGTCGGCATGGCGGAAGAGTCCGCCCGCCTTCATCGCGTGCAGCAGAGCCTCGCGCCGCTTGCGGTAGCAGTTGCGCATGCGGTTGATGTGCTTCTCAAAGTAGCCGCCGCGGATGAAGCGCGCGAGCGTGTACTGCTCGAAGTTCGAGACGGTGCAGCTGTAGAAGCCGAGCTCGCGGTGGAAGACCTCGACGAGCTTGTCGGGCAGGACCATGTAGCTGATGCGGATGGTCGGCGTCAGGGTCTTCGAGAAGGTGTTCATGTAGATGACGCGGCCGCTGACGTCGATGCCCATCATCGTCGGGATGGGCCGGCCGGTCAGACGGAACTCGCTGTCGTAGTCGTCCTCGATGATATAGCGGCCCTCGGCCGCGCTCGCCCAACCCAAGAGCTCATAGCGGCGGCTGATTGGCGTGATGCAGCCCGTCGGGAAGTGGTGTGACGGGCTGATGTGCAGGACGTCGACACCCTTTTCCTCGAGTTCCTGCGGGCAGATGCCCTGCTCGTCCATCGCCACGGGCACGCAGCGCACGGCGTGCTGGCGGTATATCTTGCGGATCTTGTCGAAGCCGGGATTCTCAACGCCGAAGCACTTGTCGCGGCCCAGGAGCTGGACGAGCAGGCCGTAGAGGTACTCTGTGCCGGCGCCGACGACGATCTGCTCGGGCGCGACGTCGAGGCCGCGGAAGCTGCGCAGATGGTCGGCAATCGTCTCGCGCAGGCCCATGATGCCCATACCCGGCGATCGCACTAAGAGCTCCTCGGCCTGCTAGGCCATGACCTGGCGCAAGAGCCGCGTCCATGTCTTGAACGGGAAATCCTCGGGGCGCAGGCTGTTGGCTGTGAAGTCGGCCAGATACGCGGCCTTGTGCGCTTCTGGCTCGGCAGGTGCGCGCCGTGGGCGTGCGGGCGGGACGGGCAGGCTCGCGAGATGCGCGACGAAGAATCCCTTTTTCGGCACAGACTGACAATAACCTTCGGCCACCAACTGACCATAAGCCCCCTCGACCGTGATGACGCTGATGCCGAGCTGGCGCGCGAGCGAGCGCTTCGACGGCAGTTTCTCGCCCGCCTGCAGCCGCCCGGCGAGGATGTCGGCGCGGATGCAGCGGTAGAGGTGCTCGTAGAGGGATTCCTCCCCGATGTTCTCGAATGAATAGGTCAGCATGGCAGTCCTTCTCTCATCTGGTACTATCTTGTCATCATACTTTGAGTCTTTTTCTAAGGTCAAAATCAGTATATACTATCTACCAAAAGGACACAAGTCCAGATTGACAAAACAAAAACGAAAGAAGGAAATCCTCATGACCTCATCTGTACATCCATCCTCATCCTCTTCCTTCACGGTGCGCGAGCTCTGCCTCGCGGCCGTCATGGCGGCCGTCGTTTTCCTCGCGACCTTTGTGCCGCGCATCCCGATTCCACTCGCTACGCCCATCTCGCGACGCGGCCATCTTTCTCATGGTGCTGTTCCTCGGCCGCCGCGAGACATTGATTGCGGCCTGCTTCGGCTCGGCGCTCTCGGATCTGCTCGGCGGTTCCCGCTCTGGATCGTGCCGACCCTCATCATCAAGTACTTCATGGCCGACATCGCCTGGCGCGTCATCCGTCCAGACCAGCGCCATGCCTCGCTCACGCGCCTTGTCGTAGGCTTCCTGCTCGCCTCGGCCTGGATGGCGGCAGCCTATACGCTCTTCGGCGCCATGCTCTACGACAGCCTCGCGGCCGGCCTCGCCTCGGCTCCTGGCTCATCGCAGAGGGCGTGCTGAACAGCGCCATCGCGATCGTCGCCGCGGGCATCTTGCAGAAAACGCCGCTCGGCCGCCGTTAATGGCGCTCGAGGTCGAGTAAGGCCTCTTTCATCGGCAGGCCCCAGGCGTAGCCAGTCAGGCTGCCGTCCGTGCCGATGACGCGGTGGCACGGCACGACGATGCTCAGGGGATTCGCCCCGACAGCGCCGCCGACAGCATGGTAGGCGCCGGGCCGCCCGATGGCCTCGGCCAGCTTCTTGTAGGTCGTCGTCTCGCCGTAAGGGACTTTCTCAAGCTCACGCCAGACCTTCAGGCGGAACGGCGTGCCCACAAGACGGTATGGGAACGTGAATACCTGCCGCTCACCCGCCAGATACTCTGCGAGCTCGCGCGCTGCGAGGTCCGTCACCTCGCTCGGCGCCTCCTCGCCCTGCCGCTCTTTGACGACATCGATGGCGACGACTGCCCCCTCTTCCTCCACAATGCGGAAGAAGCCGAACGGGCAGGCGTAGATGCCGATATGCTCAATCTTTTCCATAAATATCACCTCACGCCCATTCTAGCAGACCGCACCGCGGTTTGCTACGAGAAAGCTCACCAAGCTCACAGAACGCACAAAAAAGAGATTCCCAGATTGAGGAATCTCTTTTTTCGTTCGACTATTTGAATCACTGCCAGCCTGCATGGTCCAGTAGTCCTCGACGCCCTTGACGATGGGGTCGAAAATCTCCTCTCCGTTCGTGATATGCGTGACCTGGAAGTGGCCGTCGTCCTGCTGCGCGAGCTCGACCTTGACGGTCATCTGCGGCACGAGTCGGCCGTAGTCGGAATCGTCGCCAGTCACGAGGAACGTCGCCTCGGCCCAGTCGCCCTTGCGCTCGACGTTCTCGAGCTTGGCGCTGTAGTGCTGCGCGAACTTCTCAGCTTCGCCCGCGATCCACTTCGCCTGCTCATCGCTCTCACCAATCGGCGCGATGGTCGGCGTCAGGAAGAACTCCATGCTGCGGTGAATGAAGACGAGGTCGTTATCGCGGCGGTCGGCGATGTACGATTTCATGAACGCCGTGTCGTGGCAGAAGAACCAATCCTGCGGATACGCAGCGTGCAGCCGCTCGATATCGCGCGCGAGGATGGCCGTGCCCGTGTCGTAGCTCGTCGTGATGATGGCGGATACGTCCGCATAGCGCTGTACTTTCTGCGCGTCGTGGTCTCTGACGCCCTCCATGAGCTGGTCCAAGGCGTATTCCGGCGTGCGGGACGACTGATAGCAGTAGCCGCTGACGCCGATGGCCACCAGCAAGAGGATCAGGATTGCCATGAATCCCTTCCTGCGCTTCATAATAAAAACCTGCTACTAAAAACATAGAATAACATAGAAATTATCTATGCCTAGAAAAATTCCTTATTCATCGTGTATGCTTTTGTCCAGGCAAGCCTGAGACTACTCACAAGTTCGTTGTACACTCCAAAGGCGTTGACCGTGTTCCTTGCCTCGCAAAGCAACGGCCTGTTTCCGACTAGCCATCGGTACATTTATCAAATGTGAAAACGTGAATCAGGCGATGCGATAGTTCTTCGTATCGCGCAGATTCAGCGCTGCATTCAAGTCGCGGTCTTCCGTGTATCCGCATGCGGGGCAGACGTAGACGCGGTCTTTGAGTTTCAGGCCGCTATGCACATGCCCACAGGCGTGGCAGGTCTTGGAACTCGGGTAGAATCGGTCCGCGATGCGGAATTCAATCCCGATGATCTCTGCCTTGCGCCGCAGCTTTTCACGGAAGGGATAGAAGCGCTGCTCTGACACTGCCTTCGAGAGATGACGATTCTTTATCATGCCGGTCACGTTGAGGTCTTCCACCGTGATGAAGCGTGGTTTTTGCTCCACCAGTGCGTGGATGACCTGATTCTCGTGATTGCGGCGGAGATTCGCCAACCGCTGATGCAGTTTCTGTACCGATAATTTCTTTTTCGCTATGTTTGCAGAGGCAGTAGCAGTACTACCACCTTTCCTCTTTCGCATCTCGTACTTGCGGCTGAGACGCCTCTGCTCTCTTCTCAGCCGCTTCTCGAGCCGTCTGGCCCGGGAAGACGTATTGATATTTTCAAAAATCCTGCCATCGCTGACGATGGCAAGCGATTTGACGCCAAGATCCACACCGATGCCATCCGACTGCGGATGGTACGATGCTTCCAAGTCATTGTTATAGCGGCTCGTCTCATCAATCTCTGCTGTGACAGAGACGTAGTAGCGGCCCGCTTCATAGGAGACATGCCCATTCTTGATGGTCACGCCCTGCGGCAGGTAGCCAAATTCTTTCAGGCGCACCTTACCGATGGTCGGGATCTGAATCTTGTGCCGCCAGATGGTCCAGTCGCCCTTGTTGTTCTTCGGGAAGTAGAGCTTTACATTCTGCTGGTTCTTACGCTTGAAGCGCGGGAAATGCGCTTGTCCTTTGAAGAAGCGCTTGAATGCCTGCTCCGCATTGACGAGGACCTTCTTGCGCGCCTTAGAGCCACATTGGTCAATCCAAGGGAATTTTTTCTTCAGCACGTGATTGACGTACTTGTCGAAGTCATTGGCGTTGACGAAACGGCGCTGCTTCTCATCGAGGACGCCGCGCTGATACAGGCGGTACAGCCAGATGTTGCGGGCGATGTACTGATTTACGAGAAAGCGGCAGATACCGAGAGATCGACGTACCTTATCCTTTTGGCTTTCGGTGAGCCGGAGTTCGGTCTTGAAGGATTTGAGCAACGGTTTCATCTCCTTTCAGCTCTCCCTTATACTTCCGCAATCCATAAATACGACAGGAAAATACATGGATGATGCTGATAAGGTCTTGGATCATCTCGCGTTCCGGACTGAGGTCCTCGTTGTTAACGACAATGATCTTTGCCCCGTGCTCGGCCAGATGGCGCTCGAACCAGTCAAAGCCGAAGCGGACGAACCGGTCCTTATGTGTGATATAGATTTCGGCCACCTTGCCTTCCTCTGCCATCTTGATGAGTTCATTCCATTGTTTCCGCTTGAGATTCAGGCCACTGCCGATATCCGTCATGACACGGTCGACAATGACACCGCGCGCATTGACAAACTCGCGCAAGAATGACACTTGGTTCTTCAAGTCGTCACGCCGCTTTGCCATTGACACTCTGGCGTATAGGATCACTTTCTTCTGATTCTGCACTCTCGTGCTGTTCCCCATATACACATCCAACTGCTCCTGTGTGTAAAACCTCCGATTCGTCGGGGTTCTGAAAGCTTTCAACTTGCCCGCAACATCCCACTTTTGGAGCGTCCGGACCGTCACACCGAGCATCTTGGCAAAATCTTTCGGTTTATAGGTATTCATGCTTATATTATACCATATATACCTATTATATTCTATGGTTTAATTAACAGTTATATGCTCCTAAAAATCAAGCAAAAAATAGATAGAATTCCCCGATTGTACGAAGCCATTCTAGCAGTTTTCTCTGATTATTGTCTGGAATCATCTGGAATCGTCTAGAACGGCTTGACAGATACCCCCAACTGGTATATAAATAAAGATGAAGTTGATTTTCAATTACATAATACAGACTCATCACGATACAGGAGGAATCCATCATGGCTACAGCAATCGTCGGCATCATTGTCCTTGTGGCACTCTACTTCGCCTTCAAAGGCGTCATCAAGCACTGGCGCGGGGAGAGCAGCTGCTGCGGCGGCGGAGACGTCAAGTGCCGAAAAAGAAACTCACGGGCACGATCGTCGAGACGAAGATCGTCGACATCGAGGGCATGACTTGCGGCCACTGCAAGGCCCGCGTCGAGCAGGCACTCGACACGATTGACGGCGCTGCCGCTGAAGTCAACCTGCACCGCAATCACGCCGTCGTCAAGATGACGCGCGAGGTCAGCGACGACGAGATCCGCCGCGCGCTCGCCGGCAGTGGCTACACGATCACGGGCATCCACATCAAGGGCTAACAGGCACGCAAAAGCCGCATTCGAAAAGCCGCATTCTAGGGCAGGGAATGCGGCTTTTTGCGTATGGCGATAAACTCGGTCAGGAGTTCGTCTTCTTCGTCAGGCTCTGCGTGACCCATGGGAAGGTCGACTCAAGGTACTGGCCGATCTTCTCGCCCATCGACTTCTTGGCGAGGTAGTCGGGGTGCAGGCCGTCTGTCGTGTAGTCGGACCGCAGCCAGCCGCGCTCGTCTGCGAGGGCACTGGCGACATCGACGGAGTACGGCTGCTTCTTGACCCAGGCGCAGACGAACTGCTGATGCGTGAGCCAGTCGGGTGTCGGATGCTCGATGCCGGCACGGTGTATCATGAGGCTCGGGTTGATTGGCGTCGGCGTCACGAAGACCGGGATGATGCCGTAGGCCGCACATTTCTCCTTGAGCGCCTTGAGGTGCTGCACGACGGTCCAGCCGTACGTGCCGGCGCGGTAGTCGTTGACGCCGCCCATGATGACGAGGATGCGCGGCGAGAACGGCAGGACATCGTGCTCAAAGCGGTCGATCATGTCCTGCGTCGTATTGCCGCTGACGCGAGGTTCTTGATGGCACAGGGGAATACGTCTCCCAGTTGTAGAGAGGGTCCGATGGCGGCACGCTCATGACGCCGCCGCCATGCGTGATGCTGTCGCCGAGCGCAGCAATCGGCGTCGGCGTAGTCACCGTAAAGCCGTTCTTCGCCGACCAGTCGCTCAGCGGTGCACCGTCTGCATCCACGGAGCGCACGCGCCAGTAGTAGCGGCCCGGCGTCGTGTAGGCATCCCAGTCGTAGACGTCGTACTCACCGGCCTGCAGCGTCTTGAGGTACATGTCCTGCGAGCCCTCCTCGCGGTAGACCTGCACTTCGTGGTGCTTGGCGCCCGGCATCGGGATCCAGGCGTAGACGGGGTACTCGGCCGCATAGTCCATCTTGTCGTACGCTGACGTCGCGAGCGGTGCCGTCGGGTTCAGCGTGCCCGAGGCAATCGGCTGCGGCGTGGAGTACGAGTTGACGGGATTGCCGTTGTAGTCAAGTCCGCGTACCTTCCAGTAGAAATTCGCCGCGGCCTTGCCGTAGCGGCTCACATCGATGTCGACGCCGTTGGCGAAGATCTGGTTCTGCGTCATGATGACATTCGTCAGCGTGTCATCGGCCGAGCCGAGCAGCTCGACCTGGTACTTGACGGCTCCCGGCACGTGGTCCCAGACGAGCCGGACACTGCGGATATCGACAGACGGCCCCTTGGCGGCCTCGGCTTTGGCCGCTGCCTCAAGCTGCTGCGCCGCCTGCGTCTCCGTGACGGCCGGCTGCTGGCCTGCCTTCTCCGCGAGCACCGAGGTCGCCGTGACATGGCCGTTATCGCCCGTAGCTGCCTGCGTGGCCGTCGGCAGCGCCAGTCCCGCCGTCAGGCAGCAGAAGCCCAGCAGCTTCGCGATTCTCTTTATCTTCATCGTATCTCTTCCTTTCTGACATTGCCTTTTCATCTTATCACGCCTGACACCGTCAGGCAAATTTTTCGACGTGCCCATGAAAAAAGGATGCACTCAGCCATAGAGTGCATCCCAAGACAAAAGGAATATCGGATATAGATGTAGATGTAGGATATAGCGGAGGATGTAAGGATCGTACGGGGAGTGGCTCAGCCTCTCTCTTGCCGCCTGCGACGTTATAGGTGACGCCATGGATGTAGGAAGCGCGGTCGCTCGCGAGGAAGAGCACGAGGTTGGCGACTTCGGTGAGCTTGCCGCTGCGGCCGAGCGGCGTCGTCTTCGTGTTCTTGTAGCCCTTGCGCAGGTCCTCGACGGTGATGCCGCGCGTGTAGGAGAGGGCTTCCTCATAGGCCAGCGTGCGCAGGCCTGTGGCCTCGAGGATGCCCGGCGCCACGCCGACGACGCGGACGTTGTAGCGGCCAAGTTCCTTCGACCAGGAGCGTGTGAAAGAGTTGACGGCGTTCTTCGTCGCCGCGTAGATGCTCTGGCCCTCCGAGCCCTCGAGGCCGCTCTCGGAACTCATGTTGATGATGACGCCCTTGCCGTTCTTGACGAATTCATGCCCGAGGGCCTGCGCCATGAGGTAAACGCCGCGGATATTGACATTCGTGACCTTGTCGTAGACACGCTCATTGAGCTCGTACTTGCCGTACGGGTCCTTGGGGTCGACGAGCAGGCACGGGATGTTGATGCCGGCGTTGTTGACGAGGATGTCGAGCTTGCCGAACTTCGCCTTGGCCTTCTCGACCATCGCGCGGACACTCGCGGCCTTCGTCACATCCGTCACGACGTAGAGCACGTCGCCGCTGCCCTCGCCGCGCTCAAATTCCGGCTCTTTGGGGTTCATATCGCAGACGACGACATTCGCGCCGTTGTCGAGGAACGACTGGACCACCGTCTTGCCGATGCCCGAAGCACCGCCCGTAACCACTGCTGTTTTACCTTCCAGATTCAACCATGAAGCCATGACTATCTCTCCTATCTTGCTTGTCTTTTTGTCTTGCTTTACTTGTTCTTGCCGGACTTTCCCCGGGCACTCAGGGCTTATAGATGGCAATCTCCTCGCCCGGCCCGATGTCGCCGACCTCTTTGTTCTCGAGGTAGAGACTGCCCTCCAGATTCTCGCCTTCTTCATTGGCATTGAAGCGCAGCGTGATGTGGCCGAGGTCGCGCAGGTTCTTCTGGACCTGGCTGCCGACGTAGACGATCTTGTAGTCCGTCTTGCCGAGCCGAAAGATGTCACCGGGCTCTACCGTGTCCTCGAGCTTGTTGCCGCGGTGCAGGACGCAGTATTCGCGAAGCTCCTGCGGTGCGTTCTCGTTGAACATGATGAGCATACGCGCGTCCTTGAAGGCATGGACCTGCGCGCCGAGTTCCTGCACGATGGTGCTGTAATACTTTTTCATGAGATTACCTCCTGTTGATATGCAATCAAATGGTGTAAGCGTTCATATATTCCCTCGCGCTCTCAGCTCTCATAGAGCCCGAAGCTGGCCAGCCAGGCGAGGATGACGGAAAGCGGCCCGTGATGAAGCGCGAGTAGAGCACGGACGGCACGCCGACTTCGACGGTCTTGGCGTCGGCTTCTGCGAGGCCGAGGCGACCGGGATGAAGTCGCAGGCGCACTGCGCGTTGATGGCGAAGAGTGCCGGCAGTGCGAGGTGCGGCGGGATGGCCCCCTTGCCGATCTCGACACCGATGAGCACGCCGATGACCTGCGCGATGACGGCGCCCGGTCCGAGGAACGGAGAGAGGAACGGGAAGGAGCAAATCAGCGACAGGATGATGAGGCCGCCGACATTGCCGGCCAGTGGCACGAGCAGATGCGCGATGATGTCGCCGATGCCGGTCGAGAGGATGATGCCGATGAGCATGGAGACAAAGGCCATGAACGGCAGGATCGTCTTGATCATCGTGTCGATGGTCTCGCGGCCGGCTGATAGAAGACGGCGACGATGCCGCCCATAAACTGGCCGACCTTTGCCATGAAGCCGGCCTGCTGCTCCGAGATCTTCTTCGACGTGTCGTAGTGACGGCCGCTGATGCCGCCCGGTGCCGCAGTGTCTTCTCCTGCCGGTTCTGGGTCCGGCGCGCTCTCGATCGGCTCTTCTGCCCATCGGCAAAGGCCAGATCCTTCTCGCGCACCGCCGAGACGTAGATGTCCGGCTTGATGAACTGCGCGAGCGGGCCGCTCGGGCCAGTCGGGTTGAGGTTGATGGTCTGGATGCGCTTCTGCGGGTAGATGCCGCAGCGCAGCGTGCCACCGCAGTCGATGACAACCGCGAGGATCTCGTCGTCGGGGACACTCGTCTTGAAGCCGTCGACGAGCTCGCAGCCCGTCATCTTGGCCAGCTGTTTGGCGACAGGCGAGATGACGCCGCCCGTGATGTTGACGATCTTATTCTTCTTTGCGTCAGGGTGCAGCTTGAGCGGGCCGCCGAAGCCGCCGGAACCTGCCGTGACGATGACGTCTTTAAACTCTGCCATGATGTCTTACTCCTTTTTCGTATGTCACATATGTTCACATGGTGTATTATCTGGCTAAAAAATTTTAGCGGTCACGAATTTGACGTCGCGAGCTCCTTGCTGAGCTTCACGCCCTGCTGCTTCTGCACGTAGCCGTCATGAAGTCGGTGATCCAGCCGCGCAGGAAGTTGATGACAATGCCGATGAGGAAGTAGCGCAACGCGAGGTCAACGGTCGGCAGGCCGAGCGCCGAGATTCCGTTGGCCACGCCGAGGAAGACGAATAGTTCCGCCGGGTCGACGTGCGGGAACAGGCCGTTGAGCGTGTGGCAGGAGGCCGAGGCCGCTGCGTAATACGATGGCTTGTAGTACTCCGGCAGGAATTTGCCGAGCGACAAGGTCATCGGATTGCAGAAGAAGAACGTGCCGACGACCGGCAAGAGGATGTAGCGCGTGACGACGTTGCCACCGCAGATGCGCGCGAATTTCTCGATCTTCTCGTGGCCGACGAAGGCGATGATCGAGTTCATCGCGACGAGCAGACATACGAGCGTCGGGATGATGCCGCTGACCCAGCCGACGAAGGTCTCACCGCCCTTGTTGAACATGCCGATGAAACCCTGTGCCAAGAAAACCATTGTGTCCATCAAAATCTCTCCTTTTTCTTTTTCCCTTATTTTTTATCTTCTAGCGGGAGTAAGTTGTTGCTCCCGCTGGAGTTCCTGATACGAAAGATAATCCTGACGCGCACTCAGGGCCGCCTTGACCTGCTGGCGCGTGAGCCCCTGCTCTTCGCAGAGCGCCTCACTGAGGTCGAGCAAGTTCAGGCCATCCAGCGCGGGGAAGGGACGGCACTTGGCAAAGACGGTGACGCCTCCATGATCTCCCCCTTGACGATGCGGCAGTCCGCATCGATGCAGAGCAGCACGATGGCACCAGCTAAAAAGCGCCCTTTCACCTTGCCGATGGCCACGGGGCCGGACTGGCGGAGCTCCTTGAGCCGGCTATTGAAGCGGCGGAACTGCCAGAGCGTCAGCACCGTCTGCAGCACCCAGATCGCGATGGCCGCGATGAATAAGGTCCACATCATGAATATTTCTCCTTTCTTCATTCATGCAACAGGATGGTCGCAGTCGACTCATCCGTGATCAGCACGTTGATGAGGTGGCCGCGCAGTGCGCCCATGATGGCCGGCACCTTCTCGCGCGATGAAGCCATGCCGATGCAGTACGGCAGCTTCCGCAGTGTGTCGAGTGGCACGGCGATCGTGCGGTCTGTGAACGGAGTCTGCACAGGATTGCCATCCTTGTCGTAGAAGACCGAGCAGATTTCCCCGACAGCGCCTGTCCGACGCATCGAGTCGATGGCATCGCGGCCGAAGTAGCCGGCCCAGACGAGGTTCGACGATTTGACCGGCGCGCCAATGCCGACAATCGCGATGTCGAGGCGCTGCCAGAGCTGCGAGATCTTCTCGTAGTTCGCATCCTGCAGGATGGCATCGCGTATCTCCGACGTGCGCGTGATGGCCGGCGCATAGATGTAGTGGCTGCGGCCGCCGACGGTCTTGGCCATCTCGTAGCAGAGCGTGTTGACGTGGTGGTCGCTATCGATGCTCTCCGGTCCGCCGTCGATTGGCACGAAGTCGATGTCGAGCTGCGGCATCTTCTCGCGATGTGCGTACTTCGTGAGTTCCTGTATCGTGGAACCCCAAGCCATGCCGATGACCTGGCCGTCAGCCATGATGCGGCGCAGTAGGTTGAGTCCGGCATGCGCCATGCTCTGCTTGATGGCGAGCATGTCGTAGCTCTTTGGTACGACGTACGCCTCGCGCAGGCCGAAGCGCCGCTCCAGCGCCGCTTCGATTTCCTCATACGAATCGCTCTCGACCTCGATCTTGACGATGCCGTTGTTCATCGCCTTCTTGAGGTACTTGCTGACCGTCGTGCGGTCGACACCCATGCGCCTCGCGATCTCGCTCTGCTTCATGTGGTCAAGGTAGTACATGCTGGCCGCCTTGATCAGGATGCGCTTCTCCACTGGCATCATGGCAATCTCCCCTCCTCTGTATCCGCCCCACATTGATTTTCACATTCGTGAAGTTCTTTCTCGTTTGCTCTCTTGTTGAGTCTTATACTAGCAGGACAGCGCCAGATTTACAATCATTTTACCTATTTTTCTAACGCATTTTCTGCTATTCTCAATGAATTTCTCAATTACTTTCACATATGTTTTAACTCTGTCACTTTTGTGCGCAAACAAAAAGCCCCTTGCGGGGCTTTTATTTGCGGTAGGCGGCGAAGTCTCAGCAGAGCACCCGAGTGACTGGGCTCATTCAGCTGAGCGCCGAAGCCGAAACAGGCTGAACAATGGGCGGGGCATCTATTTCGCCTGCAGAAGCGAAGCGACCGCCCGAAGGGCTGAGCCTCGAGCAGAACCAAGCTAAGCAGGCGATGTCAGAACGCCGCGGCAGGCGGCGAAGTCTCGGCAGGGCCCCCAAGTGACCTGGGGCTCATTCAGCTGAGCGCCGAAGCCGAAATAGATGCCCCGCCTTACTACGCAGTTACTCAGTTCTCAAAGAAATCGCCATGAAGGTTCCAGCCGTGATCGACGGGGCCATTGCCCTTGCCGAGGTCCATCTTGGCG
>ENA-OQEN01000122-OQEN01000122.1-human-gut-metagenome-genome-assembly--contig:-NODE-122-length-31444-cov-4.183383_pt1 | contig 31444 bp, 30 predicted proteins | sample MGYA00242791_ERZ504627 | MGnify/ENA primary metagenome ERZ504627 (study PRJEB26092, sample SAMD00036316) | human gut metagenome | host: Homo sapiens | study: EMG produced TPA metagenomics assembly of... | reverse complement strand
CAAAGCCACAGCACCGGTACCGGAGGCACCAAAGCCAGAGATGCCGAAACCAGAAATGCCAAAGCCACAGCACCAGCACCGGAGGTACCAAAGCCAGAGATGCCGAAACCGGAAATGCCAAAGCCACAGATGCCACCAATGGGACAGCGTCCAGCGATGGGCGGACAGCCGATGATGGGGCAGCCAGTACCACCGATGGGTGGACAGCGTCCTCCGATGGGACAACCAATGATGGGGCAGCCGATGATGGGACAGATGCCAAGACCACAGGCGCCACAGATGCAGAACGGCAACCTGATGGGACAACTTGGCGGTGCACGCCCGATTCCACACTTTGTGCGTAAATCAACTGGTGAGATCATCAATATTACAAAACCAGAATTTATCATCGGTAAGTCAAAGACGAAAGCCGATTATGCAATAGAGAACAACAGCGCAATCAGCCGGGAGCATTGTATTGTAATCCAGCGCGATGGCGTGAACTATATTAAGGATAACAATTCTACAAACCATACCTATGTAAACGGGGTAGAGTTGCAGCCGGGTAAGGAAGTGCTTCTGAAGCATAAGACAGAAGTTCGATTGGGAGATGAGGAATTCACATTCCTTCTGAGAAAAGGAGAGTAATATGGAGTACATTGCAACATATCACACCGATGTAGGTACAAGAAAAGAAACGAATCAGGACTCTCTTGCAATCAAGGTTGTGAACACAAAAGAGGGAAATGTTGCATTTGCAATCGTGTGTGATGGCATGGGAGGACTCGCAAAAGGCGAGGTTGCCAGCAAAGAGGTAATCGAAGCATTTTGTACATGGTTTGATGACACGCTGGTGGATGAAATCCAAAATGGAACATTCACAGAGCAGAATCTTGTATCACAGTGGATGATATTATCCAAACTCAGAATCGCCGGCTTGGCGCATATGGAGAGGAAAATCATTTGCAGCTTGGTACGACGGTATCTGCAATCCTGTTGTACAAGGATCAGTATTATATTGTGCATGTGGGCGACAGCCGCGTGTATGAGCTTACAAAGACAGCGAAGCAGCTGACAAACGACCAGACATTTATCGCAAGAGAACTGGCAGCGGGACGTATGACACCGGAACAGGCAAAAATCGATCCGAGACGAAGCGTACTGTTGCAGTGTGTCGGCGCATCGCCGGTTGTTGAGCCGGAATTTACAAAGGGAACTGCAACAAGAAATGCAGTTTATATGCTCTGCTCAGACGGATTCCGTCATGTGATCACACCGGAGGAAATCATCGAGAAGATCGGACCGGGTGAGGCGACGGACGAGGAAAAAATGAAATATGGAGCAATATATCTGACAGAGTTAGTAAAGAACCGTGGGGAACGTGATAATATCACAGTAGCAATGGTTCGCACGATTTGATTTAGAGAGGGTTTGCCATGACGAAGGAAGGAACCGTACTAGACGGAAAATATGAAATTTTGGCAGAAGTTGGTCGAGGTGGTATGTCCATCGTGTACCTTGCCCGTGATAAGCGTTTGAACAAGCAGTGGGCGGTCAAGGAGATCAAGAATGATGGAAAGAAATCCGCAAAGACGTTGCTTAAGGGATTGGAACGAGAAGCGAATATTCTGAAGAACGTAGATCATCCGGTGTTGCCGCGAATCGTAGATATCATCAATCAGGATGGAACGATCTACGTTGTTATGGATTATATCGAGGGTGATACGATTCAGGATCGATTGAAGAAGGAAGGCGCACAGCCACAGGAGTTGGTGGTAGAGTGGGGCTTGCAGCTTGCAAGTGCATTGAATTATCTGCACAACATGAATCCACCGATTATCTACCGGGATATGAAGCCTTCGAATGTCATGATCAAGCCGGAGGGCGGCGTAAAGCTGATCGACTTCGGTACAGCAAAAGAGTACGAGATAGAGAACAATGCAGATACAACCGCACTTGGTACGCGAGGCTATGCGGCACCGGAACAGTTCGGTGATTCCAAGGGACGTGGTATCTATAATACAGATGCAAGAACAGATATCTATAATCTGGGCGCAACCCTGTACCATATCGTAACAGGAAAGAACCCATGTGAGCCACCGTATGAGATCAAGCCGATCCGCGAGTGGAATCCGATGTTGTCCTCTGGATTGGAGAAGATCATCTTAAAATGTACACAGGCAGATCCGAACGACCGTTATCAGAACTGTACGGAGCTGATGTATGCATTGGAGCATTACGATGAGCTTGACGACAGCTACCGGAAGAAGAACAAGAAGAAGCTTGGGCTTTTTGCAGCAACCGTGGCATTGGCAGTTGTATCCGGTATCACAGCCGGAATCGGATATTCCGGGATGCAGCGGATTAAGCTGAACAATTATAACCAGTATATCGAAAATGGTATGAACTACTGCCGGGAAGAGAATTACGAAGCCGGAACGGCAGAATTCAAGAAAGCAATCGAACTGGATGGCTCGGAGGAAAAAGCTTACGAGCAGTACATACAGGCATACATTGATGCTACGAACAAGGCGGAGGAAGCCGGAACGGAATCTACGCTGAATCTGGATGATGCGTTGACGTTGGTTTCCAATCGAATCAGCAGTAAACATGGTGGTGTTGAGAAAAACAGCGCAGTGCTTTACAAGCTGGCACTTACTTATTTTGAGGAAGAGCGTTCTTACAGTCAGGCAGCCAAATATTTCGGCATGATTGACGAGAAGGACGAGGAATATGGAAAGCTTGCAGGCTTTTACAAATCCATTTCTGAGCTGCGATCTGACAGTACGTCGGATGCATCAGAGCTGATGCAGGCGGTAAATGATTTCGCAACCTACAACGAGAACAACTTTACGAACCAGGAAGCAACCAAGTTCGTAAACTATCGTATTATCGGCGAGATTTACAGTACAAACGTCAGCAAGGATGCGGAGACAAGCATCGCAGAACAGGCAAGTACGGTGATGGAACAGGCGGTTGCAGATCTGGACGAGTACACAGGCAATGATCTGGACGAAGAAGCAGTTATGGATATGAATTATCGTTACGACGATAACCTGATCATGATCTATGAGCAACTTGCCAAGGAAAATGCAGATAATGAAACAGTTGCCAATGGATATTATTCGATGGCAATCAGTTATTGTGAAGACTATATTGGAATCCTGAAGATGAAGGTAGACAGCGATCCGGGCATTTCGCTGGGTGGTTCCTCTGTCAACGCGTATAACCAGTCTTATTACAATAAGATGATGACGGAAGCACGTTGTTATGACGCACAGGGCAAGACAGATGATGCACTCAAGATATACGAAGCCGCAGAAAAGGTATTCGGTACAAAGAACGAGTGGAGCGACAACGTATATGCAGAGCATCTGGATTATCTGTATCGTCTGTGTGAGGCACAGGAGCAGGATCCGAAGCTTTGGACGACGAAGATTCCAGATCTGACAAAGAAGCTGATTCAGGTATTTGATGATGGTGGTAACGTGCTTGGCATCGACAGCAACAAAACATGGTACAAACGAAAAGATACGTTGCAGATGTTGAAGGACGGTAGCTATGATATCAGCGAAGAAGAAGCGACGCAGGCACCGGATGCAAATTCCGATGATTCGCAGTCAGCAGAGATGGGAGAGTGATCAGCATGCAAAACGTATATGAGATATGTTTCTATGGCGGCTTGGTACTGGCGATTCTCCTTCTGATTGCGGCGATCGTGTTATTCATTGTATTGAAGATACCGAAGGTAATTGGAGAATTGACCGGAAGTGCTGCGAAAAAGGCAATGAAAGAAATGCAGGATGGTACAGCGAGTCCGGGCAGCGTAGCGAAGAAAGAACAGGAAAAATACTACAACATGGGAAGTGGAAAGATCACTGCGAAAGAAGCGGTTTCTACGCGGGAGGATCGTAAGGCTAATGGTAACGATTCCACCGAACTGTTGGAGAAATCAAAGGAGAAAGAAAAGAAGTTTGAAGAGACCGACATCCTTCGTCCGGGCATCAATGATTATGATACACCGGATGATGGCGAGACAGAAGTACTCGGTTCAGGTGCGGATGATGAGGCAACAGATGTGCTTCGGGATACATCGGCAGGAGATGACGGAGCAACGGATGTACTTCGAAACGACGAAGGAGATGACGGAGCAACGGATGTACTTCGAAATGACGAAGGCGATGACGGGGCAACGGATGTACTTCGGAATGACGAAGGAGATGACGGAGCAACCGATGTACTTCGGGGAGACGATGCAGACGATGAGGATGCAACCGACGTTCTGCGGATGGACGATGATGACAGTGAAGCAACCGATGTATTGCGTGCCGACGATGACGACAGTGATGCAACTGATGTTTTACGTGCAGATGATGACGAGGAAGGTACAAGCGTGCTGACAACCGGAACATTAGCGAAGAAGGTAAAAGTAATTTACAATATAGTAGTTGTTCATTCAGATGAAAGTATAGAGTCGGGTAGGTGAAAAAAGGATGAAAAGAAAAGAAACAAAATCAAACAATTCAAAACACCCGGTAAAGAAGCTCATAGCATTATGGGTTGTCTTTGCTCTGCTGATTGTACCATTTGCAAACCATGTCGGTGATAAGAATGGCGCGAAAGCAGAAGGGGGAAGTACAACTGGAGGTGTAAAGGTTGTCACAGATTCGTCCGTAGGTGTAACCGTGGATGTATCTGAGAAGATACGAATCAACAAAGATGATACAGGCGCTATTGTGCAGGAACCTTGAAAAAAACAGTATATCTGTTAAAAGATGTACAGAGTGTAACGAAATTAAAATTGCCAGAACTTAAAAGCAATGATACAGATTTGGCTTTGTTGGGAGTTACTACTGCTTTTGGTGTAGATGCTGAAATCCCTTCAGAAATTACATCTTCATTGCGCCCATTGACAAATAATGGAGAGACAGACTTACAGGATGATGCCGTTAAAGAGAGTCGTAAGATTGGAATCTATGCAAGAGCGAAAGATACGGATTCTTGGAAATTGCAATGTGTAGTGAATGTTGTATGTTTGGATACGGTATTTACAGGTATTGCGGGACTGTATGGTGATAACGCGCACACAGATAAGCTGACAGCGGATCGATATGTAAATGAAGCATATATAGGAGTATGGGTGGATCCCATTGATATACCACCTAACACAAGCTTAAAATATTATGTAAAAACAGACAATCCTGCAACGTCAGAGGAATTAGTAAATGTAGCAAGTTATACTTGGAATTCATGGGATTTTAAAATTTCAGCAGATGCAGAGAATAACGGAAAACAAGTTTACGCATACGCGGCATTGATTGATAATGCATCATCACAGGTTCTCGAATACATAGACGCTGGCACGACTCATATAAGTAATGATGCACAGGCACCAACGATTTCGAAGGTTACAGAAGAGCAGTCAGAAGATGGGAATGTATACGTTGCATTTGATACAGGATATACAGATGACAACGGCGTATATTATGGAAACAAAAATTATTATCGGTTCACCGTAAAGGTAGAGGATGTAGCAGCAGAAAATCAGGATGCATCTGGAGTAAAAAATGTTACTGCATATTTGAATGGCGATACTTCAAAACCATTTTTAGCCAGCAAGAATGCGATAACGGGTAATTATGAGATCACAATTCAGAAAACAGATTTAGCAGAAGGCGATAACACAATTACAGTGACAGCCGAAGATAATAAGGGAAATAAGTCAGAAACATTCACATATCCGGTAAAACTTCATCAGGTTACGGACTCTACAGAGATTAAGAGTGTTAAATTCTTAGGTGAGGATGGAGATCTTCTTATAAGTGATGCAATCATCCGTGAGCCAAAGACGATTGAAATTACACTGGAATCTACCAAAAATGTAGGCAAGGTAGAGGTAAAAAGTGGAGATGATGTTTCTTTTGCAGATGTAGCTCCAGTTACAAATGCAGAGAGTGTGAAACGTGTATATTCTGTTACAGCGAAGATTCAGATCCCAACAGATGCAAATATTGCATCTACAAACTTTTCTGGATTGAAGATTGCTGTATATGAAAAAGACACAAATACAATACTTTCAGATAATAAATCTATAAAAGATATCATGTACGATGCAACTGCTCCAGAAGTAAAAAATCCGGTTATCCAGAAGAAAAAGAATGGAAGCAGTACATGGGAAGATGTAGCCGATGGCAGTTTAGAAACAGCGATTGTTACAGAACTGGATACAGAGTATAGATATATGGTAGAAGTAACCGATGATTTGAGCGGCGTTGCAAAAGTAAGCTCAGACAAAGGAGACTTCACACTTGAATCGGGCAATAAGTATGTATTCAATATTCCATCGGGTGAGCTAAATGAGACTCTTCCATATTCGGTCGCAGTTTCAGCAATAGATAACGCGGGCAATCCATCAACGACTTTGACACTTCGTGGTGTAACAAAGATTGATGATACCCTGCGCGTAGATAAATGCGTGATTACGGATGCAGCTGGAAACGATGTAACAAGCGATGTTTTGGCAGGAAAGAATACCAATAAAAAATATCAGCTGCAAGTGACTGCAAGCTCTGCTTACGTTGTGCAGAAATTTGAACTGATTGCAGGTGGTACGAATGACCAGGTAAAGGATGTTGCTGACTCTGATAATGACAAAAATCCAGACAGTCATCGTTACAGCACAACGGTGAAATTTGAATTGCCTGCTAAGACGGATATAAATGCACAGCTGGATAGTATGTATCTGAATGTGATAGATGGAAATGCACAGAAGATTCGTTACCCACAGGATGCATCTAAAACACTTGGTACAATTTTATATGACCGTACGAATCCAACCGTATCGATCAATGAGGCAAACGATAGCACATGGTATAAGGAATATACAATCAATTATACGATTACTTCTGGTGATAATGGTGTGGAATCGCCACTTGCAAATGCCGGTTATTCTCTGGCAGGAAGCAAGGCAAATGTAACAGACAAGGAAATCACATTGAATGGAACGCAGACTTCTGTGAACGGAACGATTGCGATTCCAGAGTCAGCAGGAATTACAGGTACATCTCTTGTGTTTAATGCACAGGATGCAAGTGAGAATCTGCTTCCAAAAAATCTGTATAAGATCAAAGTGGATAAGACAAAACCGAAGGCTGAATTGACAGTCAATGGAAAAACAAACATTATACACCATTGGATGGCGAGGTACTGATCAAGACAACGGTATCGGATAACCTGACAATCAATCAGGCGACGATCACAGTGAAGGGACCAGACACCGATGTGACAACAAATCTGAGTGGAGCAAAGGAACTGGTAAATGTCAGCCAGGAAAACAGCTTCACATTGAATAACCTGATCGGCAAGAAAGCCGCAGATGGTGACTACACCGTGACAGTCAATGTGTCAGATAAGGCAGGAAACATTGATTCCAAGACGATGAAGTTCCGCGTGGATAACACAATCCCGGTTGTTACAGCAAAGATTTCCGGGGGTACAACTGCTGGCAAACAGCCGGGCAAGAACTTTGATGGAACTGTTTGCGATTACTTCTATCGTTCCAATGTAACGATAGAGCTTACTTATGAGGATGAGAATATCTCAGCTTCCGATGTAAGAGTAACAGATAATAACAACGTGGTAAATGTAACATGGCAGCGAATCGGTACATCTAACAAGTACCGGGCAAGCTATGTTTCAACCGGTATTGGCGCACGTGTAATCAAGATCAATGCACAGGATAATGCAGGCAACAATGCAGTTGAAAAGCAGGTTGTATTTATCAAGGATACAGAGGCACCGAATATTGCTGCAGTAATCAATGGAGGTATGGTTTACTCTGAGAATATGGGGGTTGTTGATCTGACTTCCGATGCAACGGTTGCTTTCTCTGTAAGCGACGCAAACGAAGACGTACATGATTTCAATTACCAGTTGATTAAGACAGTACCGGATCAGCTTCCGGTAACCGCGGATGTATTGAAGACAGACAACCGGGTATTTGGCTATACAGATGAGGCTGATTATCAGGTAAAGGTATATTCTGTGGACAAGGCAGGAAACCGAAGTGCAGAAAGAAATGTACAGTTCCGTGTTGATAAGACAGCACCAGAACTGCAGATTACAGGAACTGCTTCCGGTTCGACACTGAACGCAGGAACAACCCTGACATTTAGTATGACAGAGGCATTCTGGTGGGATGCATCTGGTACGATCACGATCACAAGAAAAGCAAACGACAGTGTGGCAGAAGCCGCTTACAAGACCATCGACTTCAAGCAACTGCACGTGTGACAACGATGACAGAGACACTTAGTGAGACAGGTGAGTATCAGGTAACATTTACCGGTAAAGACCGTGCTGGACATACCGCAGAGGCAACCAGCTATACGGTAAGAATTGATACAGGCAAGCCAATCATTACGCTGAGTGGCGTGTCAAATAACGACAAGACAACAAAGCAGGTAGAGTTCCAGGCACAGATCGAGGAGGACTTCTATCTGACAAAGTCTGTAACGATTCAGGCAACAAGAACATATCTTGATCCAACATCTTATAAAGAAAAAACAGAGGATCTGCAGATTACCGGATATAATCCGACAGCAGCAACGACGCTGATCCGAAACACATTTACAGAGGATGGTATCTATAAGATTCAGATAAACTGTAAGGATGCCGCAGGTAATGAGGATACACAGGAGGTTTCCTTCACGATTGATAAGACAAAACCAGTGATTGATCCAAAGGTCATGAGCGCATATGAAGGAACTCTGACATCCTTTGCATGGGATTACGATCTGAACGACATTATCTATGACCTGACTGTCTGCGATGCACATATGTACTTGAATGGTAGCGAGTATGACGGAACATCCGAAGTCGAGGACGGCGCATATGAGATGAAGATTACAGCCGAAGATGAACTTGGAAATGCAACTGAGAAAACAGTAAACTTCAATCTGGATACAAAGGCACCAACCTTTATTGTAACGGGTGTAGAAGATGGAGAGATTAAGAACGAGCAGTACGACATCAACGTATCCCTTCAGTTGGATGAGGATACTCTGGATGAGGTAACGCTCAATGGTTCTCCAGTTGAGATCAAGGACAATGCTGCTGCGATTACAGTTACGGAAAAGGGCGACTATAAGCTTACAATGAAGGCACATGATGATGCCGGAAATGAAGCAGAACAGACGATCAGCTTTACATATGGAGAGAAGAGTCATGTACTTCTGTATGTATTGATTGGTGTTGGCGTTCTTGTAGTGCTTGGCGGTGGAATTGCAATTATTCTGGCAGCAAAGAAGAAAAAGAATAATTAACCGGAGATAAAACCAGGTTACACAGGCAGGAGCATGGAAACATGCTCCTGTTTTGCTTGCAAACTACCGCTGGGCATATTATAATCAGAAAAGCGAAAACGGTAACAGGGAAAATTGGTAGGAGGTTGACGCATGGTAGACGTTGCGATGCTGACAAAGCAAGGGGGAAGAGATCACAACGAGGATTACATACGGAAAGCAACATACGAAGAACAGCTCTGCCTGATCTTGTGTGATGGACTTGGCGGGCATGCCTGCGGGGAAATAGCATCGGAGCTGGTCGCAGAAAGCATAGCAAAGGGATTTGAAAAACAGGCTACTATGCCGGATTTTTCAAGGATGCATTGGAACAGGCACAAAAAGAATTACTGGAAGAACAGGTGCGGCGGGATCTGTGCAACTCCATGAAGACAACGGCAGTTGTGCTTGTAATCACACCGGACCTGATACAGTGGGCGCATATCGGGGACAGCCGGTTGTATCGGATTTACGAGAATGGAACAAAATATCAGAGAACGCGTGACCATAGCTTAGTACAGATTCTATGCGATACCGGAGAAATCAAGGAATCCGAGATCCGTACGCACGAGGATCGGAACAAGCTGCTGCGTGCGATGGGCGCACAGTGGGGGACGAAAACGTATGATATAAGTGCGGTTGTGGAGCGCGGAGAGACACAGGCGTTTGTGTTGATGACGGATGGTTTCTGGGAGTATGTCTATGAGGAAGAGATGCTTGCCACATACAAGGAAGCGTCCTCTGCACAGGCTTGGTTAGATGCAATGGAAAAATACGTGCTGAAGCGGGCAGACATGACAAAGACGGATAATTATTCTGCAATCGTTGTCCGCGTGGAGGAATAAAGAAGATGTTTCGGGCAGTTGTATTTGATATGGATGGTGTCATTACGGACACGGAAAAATTATACAGGAGATTTCAGTTAGAGGAAGGCAAGAAGCTGGGAATCCCGGATGATGTGATGGTCGTTGCCTGCGAGCGTATCGCGGGTGGCACGAAGTACACAAACAAGAAGAGCTTTGAAGATGTCGTCGGTATGGGGATTGATTATTTTGATTTTCGGGAAGCGGTCGTGAACAAGCTGGACGCGCATATCCGGGCACACGGCGTGGAACTGAAGCCGGGCGTCGCAGATACATTAAAATATTTGAAAGAAAAAGGTGTTAAGGTCGGACTTGCAACTTCTACGGTGCGTGAACGTGCCACGGGATATCTGAAGGCGTATCATATTGACCGGTATTTTGATGAGCTGGTGTTCGGAGATACGGTTGCACATGGTAAGCCTGCACCGGATATTTACCTGAAAGCGTGTGAGATGCTGGATGTAAGACCGGAGGAGGCAATCGCCGTGGAGGATTCCATCAACGGAATCGTATCGGCGGGGCGTGCCGGCATGTATCCGGTTATGGTGATCGATCTGATCGAGCCGAACGACACCACGAAACAATACGCTAAGAAAGTATATGAATTCGGACGCATCGACCGTCTGAAGGAGTTAATATAGTGTCGAACAAGACCACTATGTAGATGGAAGATGTATGTAGATATGATTCTAAAACAGACCGTTGAAGCACGCTGGCACTTAACGAACGTAGTGAGTTTAGTACCATTGCGTGCTGAACCGAGCGAGAGCGTGTCTGTGTAGAATCATATCTACATACATCTTTGGAATAAAATATATCTTGTTCGATACGAGAATAATATGGAGGATAGAGAGATGAGTAACATGAATTTGCTGGTTGTTATTTTGAAACATGAGGATCTGGTAAGCGAGATCTGCAAGGAACTGGTAGAAGAAGGGATTCATGGAGGTACGATCGTTGATGGTACCGGTATGGCGAGTGTTGTCGAGAAGATGGATGACCTTCCGATCTTTGGAATGCTTCGTTCCATCCTTGCGGATGATGACGATCATGAAGTGGTAAAGATGATGTTCTTTGTCGTAGATGATGAAGAAATGAAGAAGGCACGCAAGACGATCAACGATGTGATCGGACTGGACAAGCCGAACACCGGAATTATGTTTGCACTTCCGGTATCATTTGTGGAAGGCTTGGGTGCGTAATCATGGATTTGAATATATTAACGTATTTGGGAATCATGCTGCTGGCAGCATTGATTGCGGGTAAGATTGTCAAACAGATGCGACTCCCGAACGTAACCGGATACCTGGTGATTGGACTTTTAATCGGTCCAAACTGTCTGAAGCTTCTGAGTGAAGAACTGATTGATCATATGGATTTGGTTACAGAGCTTGCTCTTGGCTGTATCGCATTTTCAATTGGCGCAGAGTTTAAGATGTCATTCCTTAGAAAGGTCGGAAAAGCACCGATTGTCATCGGAATCACAGAGGGCATGGGGGCTGTATTTGTAGTAGATACTATTTTGCTGCTGCTTGGATATGATGTCAGTTTTGCACTTGCACTTGGTGCGATTGCATCTGCAACAGCTGCAGCATCCACAATGATGATCGTGAAGCAGTATAAGACGAAAGGACCGGTCACGAATACACTGCTTCCGGTTGTTGCACTGGACGACGCAGTAGCACTTGTTGCGTATGGACTTTCCATGGCAGTTGCCAATGTTATAAGTTCGAGCGGAAGCGCACCGGTGGGTAAGCTTTTGATTGCTCCGTGTATTGAGATTTTTGGCGGCCTGTTGTTTGGTGCAGTACTTGGCGTGATCATGACGCTGCTTGTAAAAGTTTATACCGGACGTGGAAACCGGCTTGCAATCACAATCATGATGATCTGCCTGTGTGTCGGTATCTCGGATATGGTTGGATTTTCTTCGCTGCTTGCCTGTATGATGTTAAGCACAATATTTGCCAATATCTCAAAACAGAGTGATAAGATTTATGAACCGCTGGAACGTGTTACGCCACCGATCTATATGATGTTTTTTATCTTGTCGGGTGCGTCTCTGGATGTGACGGTTATTGTATCTGTTGGCGTTGTGGGTGCAGTGTATGTCGTAGGCCGAATCATTGGTAAAGCGCTGGGGGCAGCGTTCGGGGCGAAGATCTCGAAGGCACCGAAGGTTGTCCAGAAATGGCTTGGTCTGACGCTTGTGCCGCAGGAGGCGTGGCGATTGGTCTTGCCACATCGGCAGGTAAATCGCTGCACAGTATGCCGCGCAGATCCAGACGATCGTGTTGTGTGGTGTTGTTATCTACGAGCTGATAGGACCTGTCATTACGAAGCTTGCATTGAAGAAGGCAGGGGAACTCGTGGAGGAACCAAAGAAAAAAGCCAGTGCGAAAGCGTAAATAAGTGAAATAGAAAGTAATAAACGCAACTCATTTTTCATATATATAACCAAAGCAAGTGGGTATGGCGGTCTGCCACACCGGACGAATGGGAGTCTATATGGAAAAACGGGTTGCGTTTTGTGTTTTAAAGGCACTGGTTGCAGCGTACATTGTGACCGGGCTTTTGCTTTTAATTCTGGCATTTGCATTGTATAAGCTGGGATTGAGTGAGAATGTTGTAGAACTGGGTGTTGTGTTTATCTATCTGCTGTCGAGTGCCATCGGCGGATTCTTCATCGGTAAATGCATGGAAGTAAAGCGGTTGTTGTGGGGCGTGTTGCTCGGATTGTTCTATGCGGTGCTCCTGCTTGTGTTATCTTTGATCGTGCGTGGAAATGCACAGGGAATCATACAATCCGGGTTGCTTAATACATTGATCTGCCTCGGTGGAGGGGCAATCGGTGCATTTCTGTCATAAAACATGGCAGAAATGCGTATTTACAAGTAGAATGTAAAAAAATAATGATGACAAATGACAGGACATGTGATAAAATATCCATTAATAATGCTAGTAGGAGGCGATAAAGATGAAGAGAATCAAAACTTTGACAGAAAAGACAATGAAGAGCACTGTAGTTAAGGGTGGTTGCGGCGAATGCCAGACATCTTGCCAGTCAGCATGTAAGACAAGCTGTACAGTTGGTAACCAGAGCTGCGAGAACAACTAATTACAGATAAAGAAAGTGTAATACATACACTTCGCACAAGAAAAAGGGGATATCCTGCGATGTCCCCTTTCCTTAATGAATAAGAGAAATAGGAGTGACTAAGAAAGTGGTACACCAGTACAAGAACAATGGGTATAATATCGTGCTTGATGTGTGCAGCGGCTCCGTACATGTAGTGGATGACCTTGTATATGATATGATTGCGATGTACAAGGATAAGAAATTCGAAGAGATTGAACAGGCAATTTTAGAGAAGTATGGAGATACCTATAGTAAGGAAGATATCAAGGATGCGTATTCCGACATTTCCGAGTTAGAAGAAAAGGAACTGTTATTCACGGAAGATGTGTTCAAGGATGTCATTATCGATTTTAAGAAGAGAAAGACCGTAGTCAAGGCGCTTTGCTTACATATTGCACATGATTGTAACCTTGCCTGCAAGTATTGTTTCGCAGATGAGGGAGAATATCATGGTCAGAAACGGGAACTTATGAGTCTGGAAGTTGGCAAGCAGGCGATTGACTTTTTGATAGAGAATTCCGGAAACCGTGTAAACCTTGAAGTTGATTTCTTCGGCGGTGAGCCGTTGATGAACTTTGATGTGGTGAAGGAAATCGTAGCATATGGACGAAGCAAGGAGAAGGCGGCAAATAAGAACTTCCGTTTCACCCTGACGACAAATGGTATGCTGTTAAATGATGAAGTCATTGATTTCTGCAACAGAGAGATTTCAAACGTTGTATTGAGTCTCGACGGCAGAAAAGAGATTAATGACATGATGCGGCCAACCAGAAATGGAAAGGGAAGCTATGACATTATTGTGCCGAAGTTCCAGAAGTTCGTGGAGAAGCGCGGCGATAAGAGCTATTATGTGCGCGGTACATTTACGAGAAACAATCTGGACTTTACGAAGGATTTTGAATTGATGACCGAGCTTGGATTCAAGGAGATTTCCATTGAGCCGGTTGTCACACCAGATGAGAATGATTATGCGATCCGCGAGGAAGATTTACCAACGATTTTCGAGCAGTATGACAAGCTGGCAGTTGATCTGATCCGCCGGCAGAAGGAAGGAAAACCAGTGACATTCTTCCATTACAAGCTCGACTTAAATGGTGGTCCGTGTGTGTACAAGCGTCTGTCTGGATGTGGTTCCGGTACGGAGTATCTGGCAGTGACACCAACTGGAGATCTGTATCCGTGTCATCAGTTTGTTGGACACGATGAGTTCAAACTGGGTGATGTATTCCATGGTGTAGAACGAAACGATATCGTGGAAGAATTCAAGCTTTGCAATGTCTATGCCAAGGACAAATGCAAGGATTGCTTCGCAAGATTTTATTGCAGTGGCGGCTGTGCAGCGAATTCGTATCAGTCCATGGCAATATATTAGACGCATACGATGTGGGTTGTGAATTGCAGCGGAAACGTGTCGAATGTGCCATTATGATGAAAGCAGCTCTGGCGGATGACGAAGAAGACGAAGCGGCAGAGTAAAATAAATGAAGGAGAGACAAAAAGATGAAGAAAACAAAAAGAAAAGCAGTCATCAATCTGATTATTTTCTTCCTGCTTCTGGCTGGCGGTATCTATATGGCAATCGCTGGTGTAGGACAGAATGAATCCGGTAAAACTGCGAATGTTCCGTTGGGACTGGATCTGCAGGGCGGTTTGTCCGTAACCTATGAGATTCAGGATGAGAAGCGACAAGCGACGAGATTAAAGCAACTGTGGATAAGCTGCAGCGAAGAGTCGATGCGTACAGTTCAGAAGGTGAAGTGTATCAGGAAGGAAATGACCGTATCACGGTTGAGATTCCTCTGAACACAGAGAAGGTAGATGCGCATGACGTATTGGATGAACTCGGTCAGCCGGGACAGCTTCTGTTCCTTGATTCCGAGAACTATACAATCTGGCAGCAGAATCAGAACAATGGTACGAACGATGCATACGAAGCAGTTCTGACAGGTTCTGATATCAAGAACGCACAGGCAGGTGTGGACGACAGTGGTACAGTGAAGGATTATGTTGTACAGCTTCAGTTTACAGATGAAGGTGCGCAGAAGTTTGCAACTGCAACTGCAGCCAATATTGGAAAGCCAATCTATATCATCTATGATGGAGCCGTTGCAAGTGCTCCAACTGTACAGAGTGCAATCACAGATGGTAATGCAGTTATCAATAAGATTTCCAGCTATGATGAGGCAGAAAGCCTTGCATCAACAATTAAGATTGGTGCGCTGCCTCTGGAGTTGAAGCAGATTCAGTATAATATCGTTGGTGCAAAGCTTGGTCAGAAAGCAGTATCAACAAGCTTGATCGCCGGTGCGATCGGTTTTGGCTTGGTATGTATCCTGATGATTGTACTGTATCGTTTCCCAGGATTTATTGCCAGCTTAGCACTGACAGGTTATGTTGTATTGATGCTTTTGATTCTGAGCATCCGACACATCACACTGACACTTCCTGGTATTGCAGGTATTATCCTGTCAATCGGTATGGCAGTGGATGCGAATGTCATCATTTTCACACGTATCCGTGAGGAGATCTCTGCAGGCAGCGGTGTGCGTGCGGCAGTGAAGGCAGGTTTCTCCAAAGCGCTTTCCGCGATTTTGATGGTAATATTACAACTTTGATTGCAACCGTTGTTTGATGATCCTTGGCTCTGGTAGTATCAAGGGATTCGCGGTTACATTGATGCTTGGTATTGTCCTTTCTATGTTTACCGCATTGTTTGTGACAAAGATGCTTTTGAATTCGTTCTTAGAGCTTGGCGTACAGAATCCAAAGATGTATGGTAAGGCAAAGGAGCCAAAGATTCACGGATATGTAAAGAACTTCAAGATTTGTGGTGTTGCTTCTTTGATCGTGATCATTGCAGGACTTGCGTTCCTCGGTGTAAACCATTCAAGAATTGGCAAGTCATTAAATTACAGTCTGGAGTTTACCGGTGGTACATCAACAACTGCTACTTTTGCAGAGGACGATGTATATACACTGGAGCGTGCAGAGTCTGAGGTTGCACCAGTGATAGCAGAAACAGCGGGTATTGATGCTGGAACGATTCAGATTCAGACAGTAGAAGGAAACAATCAGGTTATCTTCAAGACATCCGAGCTTACAGAAGAGCAGAGTGCAAAGATTGACGACCTGTTGAAATCACAGTTTAAGGCAACAGAAGTGGACAACCAGAGTATCAGTTCTACCATCAGTGGTGAGATGAAGAAAGATGCGATCGTAGCGATTGCAGTATCTTCTGTATTGATGCTTCTGTACATTGCGTTCCGGTTCTCTGACGTGAAGTTTGGTGTCAGTGCGGTGCTTGCTCTTGTACATGATGTATTGGTTGTATTTGCGGCATACTCCATCGGAACACTGTCCGTTGGTAATACATTTATTGCGTGTATGCTGACAATCGTAGGTTACTCGATCAACGCGACAATCATTATCTTCGACCGTATTCGTGAGAATATGCGGACACAGGATAGTAAAGAAAGTCTGGAAGAGCTTGTCAACAAGAGTATCGGACAGACATTTACAAGAACAATTTATACATCCCTGACAACCTTTATCATGGTATTTGTATTGTTCGTGATGGGCGTAACTTCTCTGAAAGAATTTACATTCACATTGATGCTTGGTATCGTGTGTGGTGCTTATTCATCTGTATGTATCACCGGACCACTCTGGTATACAATGAAGAAGAAATTCTCCAAGAAAAATGCATAAGTAAAATAAGGTGGGGCTGTTTCGGCAGCCCCATTTTTAAGTGAAGAAGAGAGGAACACAGATATGTCGGAGTACAAAAAAGAAGAATGGCGGGTGAAACAGCCAGCCGCAGATATCCGCGCACTGGCAGAGCAGTTCTCGATCAGCCCGATATTGGCGCATATCATCGTGAACCGGGAGATCACGGAGCCAGATGCGGTTGCGTGTTATCTGAGTGATGATCTTGCATACACTCATGATCCAGCGTTAATGAAGGACATGGACAAGGGCTGCCGGATTATGAAAGAAAAGATTCGGGCAGGAAAGAAAATCCGTATTATCTCCGATTACGATGTAGATGGCATCACATCGAATTATATTCTGTATCAAGGGCTGCAAAAGGCAGGGGCAGATGTCTCTTATGATATCCCACACCGGATCATGGATGGGTATGGGATGAATGTACGGCTGGTGGAAGCGGCATACGCCGATGGCGTGGATACGATTATCACCTGTGACAATGGAATTGCGGCGGAGACCGCAGTCACCCGGGCGAAAGAACTTGGAATGACGGTGATCGTTACGGATCATCATGAGGTGCCGTGCGAGGTGACGGAAAACGGAGAAAAAAATTATCTGTATGTGAACGCGGATGCCGTGATCGATCCGCACCGCCCGGATTGCGCATATCCCTACAAGGACTTATGCGGCGCTGGTGTGGCGTACAAATTCATCCGGCATTTATACCGGGTGACGGAGCTTCCGTGGGAAGACGAAGATGCCTATATGGATATCTTAGCGCTTGGTACGGTGTGTGATATCATGCCACTCACAGATGAGAACCGGATCTTTGTCAAGCGTGGACTGCGGAGACTTACGAACAGTACGAATCTTGGAATCAATGCGTTGAAGAAAGCGTTAGGTCTTGATGGAAAGCCAATCGAGGTGCATCATTTGAGCTTCCGGATTGGTCCGAGTCTGAACTCGACCGGACGACTGGAAAGTGCGAAAGAGGGCGTGGAGCTGCTGCTGACCGATGATCTGGCGCGGGCGGAAAGCCTGGCACAGGATATGGCGAAGCTCAACGAACTGCGGAAGGAGATGACCGACCGCGGTGTGCGGGCGGCAACGGACTGGGTGCGAAAGGATATTCGCATGATTCCGACCGAAGATGGTGTGAAAGAAAAGAAAATCGGGGATGATAAGGTTATCGTCCTGTATATGCCGGGGATTCATGAGAGCATCGCGGGACTGATCGCGAGCAAGCTGAAGGAAGCATTTTACCGTCCGACGCTTGTTTTTACCGATGCGGAAAATGGACAGGGACTGAAAGGCTCCGGGCGTTCGATTGAGACGTATAATATGTTTGATAAGCTCTGTGAACATAAAGAGTTGTTTGTGAAGGTTGGCGGACACCCGATGGCGGCGGGCTTTACGATTACGCGCGAAGCACTCGAACCGTTACGCGAAGCGTTAAACCGGGATTGCAATCTGACAGACGCAGATCTCGTCGAGAAGCTGTATGTGGATGAATCCTGTGCCATCAAGCAGCTGACATTGCCCCTCTATGAGGAGCTTGCAAAGCTGGAACCATACGGAACTGCCAATGTAAGACCATTGTTCGGTATCGTGAAAATGGGTATCCGATCGATCAAAATGGTTGGAAATGAAGGGCAATACGCACGTTGCACGTTTGTCGATGGCAATGGCACGCGCATAAACGGCATGGTATTTCGTGGAAAAGAGCTATTGGATAACATAAAAGTGTGGTTTGGAGACAAAGAATGTGATAAAATATTGAAGGGTTTACAAAACCATGCACTGATTGATATTCTGTATCATATGAAGAAGAACGAATTCAATGGAACTGTTTCGATTCAGATGGAGCCGGTATCAATCCGGAAAAGCGTATATTATGAAACATCAAAATAGAGCATACGTGAAGGTAGGAGGAGCGCAAATGAAGAGTGTAAAGGATTATATCATCAGTATTCCGGATTTCCCAAGTAAGGGGATTATATTCCGAGATGTGACAAGTGTACTGGAAAGCTCGGAAGGGTATGCACTGGCAATTGATGAGCTGAACAAGCTGTTAGATGGAGTGGACTATGATCTGATCGCAGGTACAGAGTCGAGAGGATTTATCTTTGGCGCACCACTTGCCTATATGAACAAGAAGGGATTTATCCCGGTTCGTAAGAAAGGAAAGCTGCCACGTGAGACAGTCGAGATGAGCTACGATCTGGAGTACGGTTCTGCAACGATCGAGATCCATAAGGATGCGATCAAGCCGGGCGACAAGGTTGTACTGGTCGATGATCTGATCGCGACAGGCGGTACGATTCAGGCAGCAGCCAAGCTCGTCGAAGAGCTGGGCGGTGAGGTAGTAAAGATGATCTTCTTGATCGAGCTGACCGATCTTGGAGGAAGAAAATTGCTGGAGGGCTACGATGTAGCATCTGTTGTACAGTACGAAGGTGAGTGATTTTTATGGCGGATACAACCTATAAGATACCACATGATACACTGAAAAAAGAAATCAGTAAACCGGAGGATTTTACGCCGCCGGAGGAATTGTATAAAAAATTGATTGCTACCATTCGCGCGTATCGTCCGACGACGGATCTGTCGGAGATCGAGAAGGCGTATAAGATTGCAAGCAAAGCGCACGAAGGTCAGAAGCGAAAGTCCGGGGAACCATATATTATTCACCCGCTTTGCGTGGCAATCATTCTGGCAGAACTGGAACTTGATAAAGAGACGATCGTAGCAGGAATCCTGCATGATGTTGTAGAGGATACGGTCATGACGCGGGAGGAGATTGCAAAGGAATTCTCCGAAGAGGTAGCACTGCTTGTCGATGGCGTTACGAAGCTGACACAGCTCGATCTGTCACAGGATAAAATCGAGGTTCAGGCAGAGAACCTGCGTAAGATGTTCCTTGCGATGGCGAAGGATATCCGTGTCATCCTGATCAAGCTTGCCGACCGTCTGCACAATCTGCGTACAATGCAGTACCAGTCACCGGCAAAGCAGATCGAGAAATCGCGTGAGACGATGGATATTTACGCACCACTCGCACACCGTCTTGGTATTTCCAAGATCAAGGTCGAACTCGATGACCTCTCCATGCAGTATCTCTATCCAGAGGTATACAAGAACTTAAAGGAAGAGATCACCACACGACTGAATGCGAGCGAGGATTTCATCGTACAGATGGTAGAACAGGTTAAGCAGTATATGAAGGAAGCTGGCATCGAGGCAGAGGTAGACGGACGTGTCAAGCATCTGTTCTCCATCTATAAGAAAATGATCACGCAGAACAAGACGCTCGACCAGATTTACGATATTCATGCAATTCGTATCAAGGTCGATACGGTACGGGATTGTTATGCGGCACTCGGAATTATTCATGAGAAATACAAGCCAATTCCGGGACGTTTCAAAGATTATATCGCAATGCCGAAAGAGAACATGTACCAGTCTCTCCACACGACATTGATTGGACCGGGTGGTCGTCCGTTCGAGATTCAGATTCGAACCTACGAGATGCACCGTACCGCGGAATATGGTATTGCTGCACATTGGAAATACAAAGAAGGCGGCAGTGGCAAGAACGATAACGAAGAGCAGAAGTTAAGCTGGCTCAGACAGATTCTGGAATGGCAGACCGATACGACAGATAACAAGGAATTCATGAACGCCATCAAGACAGATTTGGATCTGTTTTCAGATCAGGTGTATGTATTTACACCAGCGGGCGATGTCAAGAATCTTCCGGCTGGTTCTACACCAATTGATTTTGCATACAGCATTCATACGGCGGTCGGAAACAAGCTGATTGGTGCGCGTGTCAATGGACGGCAGGTGCCGATCGAGACAGAGTTCATAATGGTGATCGTGTTGAGATTATCACATCGCAGAACTCCAAAGGTCCAAGTATGGACTGGCTGTCTGTGGTAAAGAGTTCACAGGCAAAGACGAAGATTAACCAGTGGTTCCGGCAGGAGAACAAGACAGATAATATCCAGCGTGGTAAAGATGCGATGGCGGCATACTGTAAGACAAAGGGTATCGTGTTATCGAACCTTTTGCTGCCGGAACTGCAGGAAAAGGTAATGAAGAAATACAACTTCCTGACATGGGATGCCGTGCTTGCATCAATCGGACATGGCGGCCTGAAAGAAGGACAGGTTGTCAACCGTCTGCAGGAAGAATACAAAAAAGAAGAAGCAAAGAAGATCACAGAGGAACAGATTGTTGACAAGATCAACACACCGGGCAGAGGCGAAAGTCACAAGCATGCCAAGGGTGGTATTGTGGTCAAAGGTATGGACGATGTTGCAGTGCGTTTTTCACGCTGCTGTGCTCCAGTACCGGGTGATGAGATCGTCGGTTACATCACGCGTGGACGTGGAGTATCCATTCATCGTACCGATTGCGTAAATGTCCTCTGCATGGATGAATTTGACCGGAAACGTCTGATTGAGGCGGAATGGTCTGAAGATCTGCTGCAGAATCAGAAGATGTATATGACGGAGATTAACATTTACGCGAACGATAGTAAGGGTTTGGTGTTCTCGCTGTCGAAGATCTTCAATGAGGAGAACATCAACCTGACAGGTATGAATGTCCGTGTCAATAAGCAGGGCAAGGCGACGGTTTCCGTGAAGTTTGAGATTCGCTCGAAGGAGCAGCTCAACAAGCTGATCGCGAAGATCCGGAACGTGGAAGGGATCATCGATATCGAGCGTACGACGGGGTGATTCATAAATTTACAAAATGGTAGAGGAGTTGAACGCAAACTACGCAATTCTATGCAGACGCGCTCTCGCTCGGTTCAGCACGCAGTGGTACTAAATTCGCGACAAAGAGCAGTCGCTCATTAAGTGCCAGCGTGCTTCAACGGTCTGCATATGAATTGGTAGTTTGCGTCCAACTCAATCTACAGATTGTGGTAGATGCAGTAATTTGTGAATATATATGCCATGTTAATCTTTACTGTATAAATATGTTTGGAACTTAGAAGTTCTTGATGTTCTGAGAATATTCAGCAATGTTTGAACACGATGTTCAAACAAGCCGCCACTGAGCCATGGATGGCGAATTGGCGGCGGTTGCGTACGATATCGATACATGTAACAGAACATCTAGTACTTCTTAGTTTCAATACATCTTATACAGTAAAGATTAACATGGCAGATATTCACAAATTACGGGTTACCGCAATCGTTACCTTGAAAGGAGATATATGGGAAAGATTGAGATTACAAAGAAAGTGCTTGGTATCTGTGCGACGAATTGTTATACGGTAGTTGATACAGAGACGAAGGAAGCGCTCATTATAGATCCGGCGGATCGCGCAGATGTGTTGATTCGCGATTGGAAGGATAAAGGTGTGACACCAACGACGGTGCTCTTGACGCATGGACATTTCGACCATATCGGGGCGCTGGCTGGCGTGAAGAAGGAGTACCCGGAGATCAGGGTGTATGCGGCAGCAGAGGAGAAGGAAGTCATGGAGAGTCCGGCTCTGAATCTGTCATCGTCATTCGGCGCAGCATTTACGGCGCAGGCGGATATCTATTTGGAAGATAGCGCCGAGATCGAGGTACTTGGACGGAAATGTAAGTGCCTATTAGTACCGGGACATACGAAGGGCGGCATGTGCTACTATTTCCCAGAGGAGAGCGTAGTCTTTACCGGCGATACGCTGTTTTGTTACAGCGTCGGAAGAACGGACTTCCCGACGGGCGATGCGAAGGCTCTGGAAGATGCCATTCGTGAGAAATTATTTGTGCTTCCAGATGAGACACTCGTGCTTCCGGGACATGATGCACAGACAATGATTGGAAAGGAAAAGACGGGCAATCCGTATTTCTAAGATGATACTGCTAGACCAGAATAACCAATTATATAACAACGACCTGCGGGCGATGATCATGGCGTTTTATCCGGGAGTAAAGATCGTCGAGGACGCGGGCTTGTCCGACGATTTTGATCTGCGGCTCCTGATCCGATATGAGGAAGCTTTTACGATTCTCACTGTGTGCAAGCATGGACATGAGTGCGACAAGCCGGATGATCTGCAGGAGGTGCCAGAGCTTCCGGCGTATAAGGATAAGCTGTTGATATCCACCTGTGGACTGCGGGCGAAGATTCTTGTTGATTACCGGAATAAGCCAGAATTCCGAAATGTGTTGAAAATGGCGTCTTACCGGCTTCTTGGACAGTTTGCAGACCGGAGACTTCCGTGGGGTGACCTGACGGGAGTACGTCCGACGAAGATCGCGATGACGAAGCTTCTGGAGTATCTGACGGAACAGGTAGACGAAGCTGGCGAGAACAGATGGTCGACAGAGAATACCAATCTGGCACTTGCAAAACAGCAGGAAATACACGATAGAATCGTACAATATTACCGTGATATCTATGATACAAGCGCACAGAAAGCAGAGCTTGCAACGACAGTGGCAGAAAACGAGCATCGTCTGGTGAAAGGAATTGATCTCGACAACGATTATTGCCTGTATGTCGGGATTCCGTTTTGTCCAAGCCGTTGTCTGTATTGCTCGTTCACTTCGTATCCGATTGGAATCTATGCGGAGAAAGCAAAGACGTATATTGACACGCTGTGTAAGGAGTTAGCCTATGTGGCAGAACAATATAATCATAAACGGTTAGTTGCAATCTACATTGGCGGCGGAACGCCGACGTCGATCTCGCATGAGCTGCTTGCAGTACTATTGAAGCAGATTCAAACCGTATTCCGGTTACAGGAACCGGAGGTTGCGGATGGGCTTGTGGAGTTTACCGTGGAGGCAGGACGCCCGGACAGCATCACACCGGAGAAGCTTGCGGTGATGAAGGAATATGGCGTGACGCGTATCAGCATCAATCCGCAGACGATGAACGACGAGACACTGCGGACGATCGGCCGTGCACACAATGCGGCTCAGGTGAAGGAAGCATTTGCGATGGCAAGGCAGGCGGGCTTTGATAACATCAACATGGATCTGATTGCGGGACTTCCGGGAGAAGACTTACACGCGATGAAACATACGTTAGAAGAAATCCAGGCATTGGCACCGGAGAGCCTGACGGTACATTCCCTGGCAATCAAGCGTGCAGCGAATCTGAACCAGCAGATGGATGATTACAAATCCACAATCCATCATGACATGGATGCGATGCATACGGCGGCACAGGAGACGGCACAGACACTTGGCATGGAGCCATATTATCTGTACCGGCAGAAGAATATCGGTGGTAATCTGGAGAATGTCGGATATGCGAAGCCGGGCTGCGAATGCTTATATAATATTTTGATTATGGAAGAGATGACAGATATCATTGCGGCGGGCGCAGGCGCGTCGACGAAGCTTGTCTATCATGCGGAAAATCGTGTGGAGCGGGTAGAAAACTGCAAATCTGTCGATGATTATATCAACCGTTTTGATGAAATGCTTGACCGAAAGCGCAAAGCGTTTTAAAATCGAACGAGAATGAATACAAGCGGGAGGAAAAAGATGGCAATGAAGAAGAAGCGGTAACCGGCATGAAAGATATATTACCAAAGGAGATGGCAATCCGTGATTACTGCATCGCTTTAATCAAGGATACCTATAAGACATTTGGATTTAATTCGATGGAGACACCTTGTGTCGAGCATATCGAGAACCTGAACAGCAAGCAGGGCGGCGAGAATGAGAAGCTCATTTTCAAGATTTTGAAACGTGGTGAGAAGCTGAAGATCGACGAGGCAAAGGAAGAGCTTGACTTAGTTGACGGCGGACTCCGTTACGATTTGACGGTACCGCTTTGTAGATATTATTCGAACAATGCGAATGAACTGCCGAGCCCGTTTAAGGCGTTGCAGATGGGAAATGTATGGAGAGCCGACCGTCCACAGCGTGGCCGTTACAGACAGTTCATGCAGTGTGATATTGATATTTTAGGTGAGCCGACAATCTTGGCAGAGATCGAGCTGATCCTGGCGACAACGACATTGCTTGGCAAGCTGGATTTCAAGAACTTCACGATCCGTATCAATGACCGTCGTATCTTGAAGGCGATGGCAGCTTACAGCGGATTTGCGGAAGCCGATTATGATACCGTATTTATTATCCTCGATAAGATGGATAAGATTGGTTTAGATGGCGTCAAGGAAGAGCTTCTGAAGGAAGGCTATGCAGAGGACGCTGTGACAAAATATCTCGAACTGTTCGAGAAGGTGACAGCCGATATCAGCGGCGTACAGTATCTGAAGGAGACTCTTGGCGCGTTCTTACCGGAAGAGGTTGCTGAGAATTTGAAGACGATCATCGACAGTGTGGAGAGCACGAAGAGTGCGGACTTCAAGATGGCATTTGATCCGACTCTGGTACGCGGTATGTCTTACTATACAGGTCCAATCTTCGAGATTTCGATGGATGAGTATGGCGGATCGGTCGGCGGCGGCGGACGTTACGATGAGATGATCGGCAAATTCACCGGTCAACCAACACCGGCATGTGGATTCTCCATCGGTTTTGAGCGAATCATCATGCTGCTTCTCGAGCGCGATTTTGAGATACCGGGAAGCAAGAACAAGACCGCATACCTAATCGATAAAAAGATGCCAAGCGACAAGCTGCTTAAGATCTTAGAGCAGGCAAAACAGGCAAGAGCCGAGGGGCAGATCGTGAATATCGCAATCATGAAGAAGAACAAGAAGTTCCAGAAGGATCAGATGATTACAGAGGGCTATACACAGTTCGAAGAGTTCTATGCGGATTCCTTTGAGGGGTAACCATTATTTATGATATGAAAACGCTCCGTAGCTGGTGTAGATAATCGCGAACTCAGAACGACAGAGACGGGAGCGGGTATTTATAAATTAACTTAGACACAGGAGGCTATGAAAATGGCAGAGTCAATGCAGGGACTTCACAGAAGTCACAGATGTACAGAAGTAAATAATACGATGATTGGGAATACCGTCACCGTGATGGGATGGGTGCAGAAGAGCCGGAACAAAGGCGGAATTATCTTCGTCGATCTGCGTGATCGAAGCGGTATTCTGCAGGTCATCTTTGAGGAAGCAAACTGTGGTGCGGAGAGCTTCGCAAAGGCGGAGAAGCTTCGTTCCGAGTTTGTCGTTGCAATCACCGGTGAGGTTGCAAAGCGTGGCGGCGCAGTCAATGAGAACCTTGCAACCGGTGACATCGAAGTCATCGCGAAGGATATCCGTATCCTTGCAGAGGCAGATACACCACCATTCCCAATCGAGGAGAACAGCAAGACGAAGGAAGATCTTCGTCTGAAATACCGTTATCTGGATCTTCGTCGTCCGGACTTGCAGAAGAATATCATGATGCGCAGCAAGGTGACAACACTGGTTCGTTCCTTCATGGCAGATGAAGGATTTATCGAGATCGAGACACCGACACTTTGTAAGTCAACTCCAGAGGGTGCGCGTGATTATCTTGTACCAAGCCGTGTGCATCCGGGTGAGTTCTATGCGTTGCCACAGTCACCACAGATTTATAAGCAGCTCTTGATGTGCTCTGGCTACGACCGTTATTTCCAGATTGCACGCTGCTATCGTGATGAGGATCTGCGTGCCGACAGACAGCCGGAATTTACACAGATCGATATGGAGCTTTCTTTTGTAGATGTCGATGATGTCATTGATGTCAATGAGCGTCTGCTTGCAAAGCTGTTCAAGGATGTCATTGGTGTTGATGTACAGCTTCCAATCCAGCGTATGACCTACAAAGAGGCAATGGAGCGTTTCGGTTCCGATAAGCCGGATCTCCGTTTTGGTATGGAGCTTTGCGATGTAACAGACGTTGTGAAGGATTGTGAATTTGTCGTATTCAAGAATGCGATTGAAGCTGGCGGAAGCGTGCGCGGTATCAATGCCGAGGGACAGGGCGCAATGCCAAGAAAGAAGATCGATGCACTCGTTGATTTTGCAAAGGGCTATGGCGCAAAGGGTCTTGCATATATTGCAATCCATGAAGATGGAACAATGAAGTCTTCGTTTGCAAAGTTCATGAAGGACGAGGAGATGCAGGCACTTGTTGCGAAGATGAATGGTAAGCCGGGCGATTTACTGCTCTTCGCAGCAGATAAGAGCAAGCTTGTCTATGATGTGCTTGGTGCACTTCGTCTGGAAATCGCAAATCAGCTTGGACTTTTGAAGAAGGACGAATACCGTTTCGTATGGATCACAGAGTTCCCATTGCTTGAGTGGAGCGAGGAGCTTGGCAGATATCAGGCAATGCACCATCCATTTACGATGCCAATGGAAGAGGATCTGCAGTATATCGAGTCTGATCCGGGCAGAGTACGTGCAAAGGCATACGATATCGTATTAAATGGTACAGAGATCGGTGGTGGTTCCGTGCGTATCCACCAGGATGATATCCAGGAAATGATGTTCAAGGCACTTGGATTCACGATGGAGCGTGCATACGACCAGTTCGGATTCCTGTTAAATGCGTTCAAATATGGAGTACCACCACATGCAGGACTTGCATACGGACTTGACCGTCTCGTTATGCTGATGGCACAGGAAGATTCTATTCGTGATGTTATCGCATTCCCGAAGGTAAAGGATGCTTCCTGCCTGATGAGTGAGGCGCCGAATACCGTCGATGCAAAGCAGCTTGAAGAGCTTGGAATCTCGATTGTGAAGCCGGAAGCTGAGACAGAAGAATAAAGCATAATAAGAAGATTACCGCATATGTATAGACTAAGGGAGACCGGAGTTTTGCATATGCGGTTTTTTGATCGGAAAAAAATCAGATTGTTGTTTGGATTTACCGTATTTTTAGTTTTGCTGATTCTGAATTGTGTGATGTATTGTAACAAAGCGGGGATGAAACGGGATTTGACGGTTGTGATTGATGTCGGACATGGCGGCAATGATCCGGGAAAAATAGGTGTGGATAATGTAAAAGAAAAAGATGTGAATTTGCAGATTGCCCTATGCTTGAAAGCACAGTTAAAGGCGCGGGGTGTGAAGGTAATCCTGACGCGCGAGGGGGATGTGTGTTTGGCAACGAATGGTGCGACGAACAAGAAAGTATCTGATATGCATAACCGGGTGAGCTTGATCAATGCGTCCGGCGCGGACTATATGATCAGTATCCACCAGAACAGCTACCCAGAGGCAGAGATTAGCGGACCGCAGGTATTTTATTATGGTTCGTCGGAAATGTCAAAGAAACTGGCGGAAACGATACAGGCGCAGTTGATCGTCGATTTGCAGCCACCGAAGGAACGGGAGATTAAGACGGGCAATGATCTGTATATCCTGAAAAACAGTCAATGCCCGGGCGTGATCGTAGAGTGTGGATTCCTGAGCAATCCGACAGAATGCGAGAACTTGCAGAATCCACAATATCAGCAGGCGGTTGCGGCAGCAATTGCGCGCGCCATCTGCAAATTATAATTCGACGGTGAAACAGATCCATGTATGTTCATGGAATGTCTCGTTGTCCAGATAGATTTTGCCATTGTAATAATCGACCAATTTTTTCAGATTCGGCAGACCTTGTCCGCGGGAGGTGCGTACTTCTACGGACGTTTTGGTAGAATAGCCACGGACAAACATTTTCTTGCGCAGCTCGGAAGAAATCTCCCCTCCTTCGTTCTTTGTCTGAATTCGGACGTGATCGTTCCGGCTGTCAAGAATCAGCGAGAATGTATGTCCGGGTTCTGTCGCTTCAATCGCATTGTCAATTAGAATACCCAAGATGCGGATCAGATCGTACTCTGGAACCGGCGTGATCAGGGAACGGTTCTTGATCTTGACCGAGATCAGCCTGCCCTTTTGCTCCGCTTCTTTGATCTTACTAAATACAAATCCAGCAACAACCGGAAGATTGATCTTCAAAAGCTCAGATTCATTGAACTCCTCTTCCAGAAATGTTGAATAATTCGCGATCGCGTCACTTAACGAATCATAGTCTTTGTAAGTATATGGCAGCATGCGGATCGCATTCATTTGATTGTTGAAATCATGCTGTTTACCTAAGATGTCAGAGATCAGATCGTGCGCCATTGGTTCATAGGTCTGGTAATCTTTGATATCCTGTTGCTGAATTGTAATTGTGCGTTGCTGGTTTAATACCATGATGTCAGCAAGTAGCAAAATTACCATGAAGGTTACAGTCATTGGTAAGATTGCAATGGCATCGATAGAATCAATTTTTGTAAGAGCTACGGTTACTATGTATAATAATGATACATAAGAAAGAATAAGTTTAAATATTAATTTTCCCTTATTTGCAAAAAGGTATAGTTTGTTAAGAGGTAAGAGGGAAATAAATATTGATATTATAAAAATAACGCAATTACCAACTAACTGGGTTGAAACATCTGATAATGTAAATATTGCAAATGGAAAAATAATCACAGTAATGGCTTCAATTAGTCCACATGTAGCAAAACTTAGGAGAAATGGGAAAATGCATGCAGATACTCTGATGCGCAAAATTATGCTATATGTAATTAATGATATAGGAAAAGCTAGAAACCAACCAAGTACGTTTGGAATAAAAATGAATAGAGCATTATTTATTATTCCACATATAAAAATAAGAGGTAAGAATGGTGAAAGTAAGTCTTTTTTCTTCTTTCCAATTAAGGAACTGATCAAAAGTAATTCGGCTGCTGCCTCAATAATATATGTGCTACTTGAAATTACAAAAGTTTTCATATAGTAAAATATCCCCTTTATTCTATATTACATTATAGGTATTATTTAAATAATATGTCAATTGCTGTTTGTAATAAAGTTTATCTGGTTGAAAAGTATATAATTGTGTAGAAGGATGTTGTCTATTCCCCACGAAATGTCGTTCGTTCCAAATCTATTGCGCATTTATTTTAATCATGTTAAGAATAATATAGAAATTCATTCGGGGATGAATTTCGAAGAATATTCTTTCAGAAGGAGGAGATGTGTGATGAAGGATATGAAGAAAGTAGTTGCTGCACAGTTGGAGGATTTGACAGATGTAATCCTGACTCTTACAGGATGCAAGAACTTGTGGGGAGAGCCGGAGCTTCCTGATTGTATGAGAGTCGAGATGGAATCAGAATCTGAGAACTAGTACATCAACCAATAACACTTGGGGGTATCCGTTGTGCGGACTTTTGGCGGATATCCCATTTGTTAAAAAGCACATGGAGAACATAAGACAGGGGATGAATTATGAGTATCAATCATAGGATAGGGGAGCATGTGACACGGTATCTCGTGGGACGTGACTATGATGTGGCAGATATGCAGTGTGCAAAAGTATGCTATGCAGTAGAATCAATTGTGGGAGATTTGCAAAAAGATCTTGTTCTATTTGTTATCTTTTCAGTATCTGGATTTTTCCGGGAATTTTTGTTTTGCTTTGTGACGGTCAATCTGGTTCGCCGGTTTCTGGGCGGTATCCATATGAAAACAAATATTGGGTGTACAGTTGCTTCGGTCAGTGTGTACGTGATCGCAGTGGCGGGCGGTGTACATGTCATATTTCCATATCCGGTCGTAGCGGGATTGTTGCTGTTTACGATGTATCTGATGGCGACGATTGCACCATTACCATCGCCAAATCGACCGGTTTACAAGGGAGAACGAAAAAAGAAGATTCAACAAAAAGGCTTGATCGGACTAGGCGTATTGAGTATCTGTTCGGTGATCTACCCTGCTTGTTCCACATTTATTGCATGGATTTTGATTTTACAGATTGTGGAGGTAGGAGTTGTAGTGATGAGAGAAAACTATTTGAATTATAAGGATATGGATGCGCCGCCGTCGATGTCGGAGGAGGCGGAAAAGCTATTTATGGAATGTACGCGGAATTATGAAGCACGAATGAATGGCTTGCTTCATTATCCGACGGAGTTCGCTCTATGACGCGAAAAGAACGAACCAGCGCATTTAAAGGCTTTACGGATCAGGAAAAAGATGCAGTGATGAATCTTATGACAGACGAACAGAAGGAACGGTTAGTTCAGGATATCCGTTATCAGGCGGTGCTTGATTTCAGACGTGGGAAATAACTAGCAGGGACTGAAAGTGCTTTGGTAAAATATTTTCAGTCCCTGCTAATTATCTTTTTGACATAATCTTTATATTTACGTCCAACGGGTGTCGAGATATTGTGATTCCCCAGATAGAGAAGCGCGTTGGTCGGATCGTAAGAGTTCACATAATCACTGTTTACAATAAAGCTTCGATGGCTTTGGATGAAATTCGGCGGAAGCTGTGCAATCAGTTCTTTCAGACGGATACCGCTTGTGTTGATCACGTTGCTTTCCTCATAGATCGTCAGGTTCTTGCCAGCCGCTTCGATATACAGGATCTTTTCTGGAAGAACGCGAAAATAAATACCATTGACATCGCGTAGTTCTATGGGCGTAACGTCCAGAAAACGATTGTGGATCAG
>ENA-OQEN01000121-OQEN01000121.1-human-gut-metagenome-genome-assembly--contig:-NODE-121-length-31456-cov-3.996042_pt1 | contig 31456 bp, 36 predicted proteins | sample MGYA00242791_ERZ504627 | MGnify/ENA primary metagenome ERZ504627 (study PRJEB26092, sample SAMD00036316) | human gut metagenome | host: Homo sapiens | study: EMG produced TPA metagenomics assembly of... | reverse complement strand
TTAAAATGTCTGAAAGGCAGAATACAGGAGGATTTGCAATATGAAATCAGGAAACAAAAAACACAATGTGCGCATTGCGGCTCTTATCGCGGCAGTGCTTGCGCTCTGTCTTGCGCTGACAGGCTGCATGATGGGCAGCGGCAAACAGCCGAGTATCAATGCAGAGGACGATTCAACGTTGCATATGCCGACAGGCAGCTTACCTTTGCGCAAAATGTGCAGTCGATTCAGGTGAACGTCAACACAGCGGTCGGATTCTTCTGCTATGAAGACAATATGTATAAAATTTTGACCGATAAGACCGACAGCGGTTCCGATGCTTTGGAGACAGCCGCGCCGGATGTGACAGACGCATCGGATGCGACAGACGCACCGAATGTGACAGCCGCACCGGATTTGACAGCCGCTCCGGACGCACCGAAAGCTGACACTGCCGAAGACAACACGGTTAAATATACCGTTGAGCTTTTTGAAAAGGATAAGGACGGAAACCTTTCGGAAACGCCGGCATCTTCAGATAAATTCACTTATGAAATCAACGAAAAAAACGGCTATCTGTTTGTGAAATCCTCCGTTCTCGGCGAGATTCGCATTAATGCATCCTGCGCCAACGGCAGCGAATTGAAAGAGACTGTAAAGCTCAATGTCAACCGCCAATCGGTGAGCCTTTTCGACATTGTGATGTTCGTTATCGGTCTGTATCTGCTCTATTCCGCAATTTCCGGCCGCGGCAGAATTTTTGATGCCGAGTTTGTCAAAGAGGGCATGGAAGCAAAACACAAAAAGGCAATGCGCATAAGCTGCCTTGCAGCGGCTGTCATCATGATTGCGGCGGGCGTCGTTTCCGCTTTGGACGGTTTCGGCAAGCTGCAAACGGTCAGCATGATTCTGTTCGGTTTGCTCTGCGCCGTGTTCGTTGCGGCGATCATCTGGACGGGAAAATACGTTGACAAGAACGCAAAACGCGAAGCTCAGCAGCAGCCGGGAGGCGGCGTGCCCCGCGCACCCAAGGCGGCGTTCGAGTTTGACGATGATGAACCCACAATAGACGACGTTAAAAAGTAATTCGCGGAACAGCTCCGCAATCGATTGAGCTTTGAATGAAGGCTGAATCCGGCGGAGCTTTTTGCGGAAGTCCTGCGGATATAAACACAAAAAACAACTTGAATTAAGTGAGGCAAGCAATGGAAAACAACGAGAACATCGCTCTTTCGGAAGAAACGGCAGCCCCCTGCGGTGCAGACACGAAACGCAGCTTCGGAAACATCGTGAAGCATTATGCGGACAGGTACTTTATTAAGGCTCTCGGAGCAATGGCAAAGGGTCTTTTCGCCTCTCTGCTCATCGGCACGATAATTGCACAATTTGCGCGTATTCCCGCACTTTCGGGCATTCTTGATCCGATTGTGAAGGTTGCACAGAACGGCTTTGTTGTCGGCGGTGCGATCGGCGCGGCGATTGCTGTCGGGCTTGGTGCGAAAGCTCTGACGCTCTGCGCTGCGGTCGTTGCCGGAGCGATAGGTTATACAAGCGGCGCAGGCGGCGCGGGTCCTATCGGGGCTTATATTGCTGCCGTTATCGGAATCGAAATCGGAAGGCTTGTTGAAGGCAAAACAAAGGTTGATATTCTTCTTGTTCCCATTGCGGTGCTGCTGACGGGCGGCGTTGTGGGCGTGCTTCTCGGGGCACCGCTCGGCGCATTTATGAAGTGGCTCGGTTACATAATCGGCAAAGCAACCTATCTGAACCCGATTCCGATGGGCATCATAGTTTCCGTTGTTATGGGCATTATTCTGACGGCTCCGATTTCAAGTGCCGCAATTGCCTCCATGATATTTGTAACGGCAAATGCCGCACCGGATGTTAAAACCGGGCTTATGCTTGCAGCGGGTGCCGCAACGATCGGCTGCTCATGCCAGATGGTCGGTTTTGCGGTTTCAAGCTTCCGCGAAAACCGCTGGGGCGGCATTGTTTCTCAGGGACTCGGCACATCAATGCTTCAGGTGCCGAATATATTGCGTCATCCTGCAATCCTTGTTCCGCCGACGCTTGCAAGCGCGATCCTCGGACCGTTCGGAACAACGGTGTTCCAAATGCTGAACGAGGGCATTTCGGGCGGCATGGGTACCTGCGGATTTGTGGGTCAGATAGGAACGTTTACGACAATGCTTCAAAACGGCAGCGAGTGGTGGTCGATACTGCTTCGCGTGCTGCTGCTGCATATTGCTGCTCCCGCTGCGCTTTCCCTGCTTTTCAGCGAAATAATGCGCAGGCTCGGTGGATAAAACAGAACGATATGCTGCTTGACTGAGCTGTGCGGCAACAAAACTTTTTTAAGTTTTTCTTGAAAGGAAATGAAGAACATGGAAAAATTCTATTTATATAACACTCTCACAAAGCGCGTGGACGAGTTTGTGCCGCGCGAGGCGGGCAAGGTCAGCATGTATACCTGCGGCCCGACCGTTTATCGTTTTGCGCATATCGGCAACCTCCGCTCCTATATCATGGAGGATGTGCTCGAAAAATTCCTGCGCTATATCGGCTATGATGTGAAGCGTGTGATGAACATAACGGACGTTGGGCATCTGTCAAGCGACGGTGACACCGGCGAAGACAAGATGGTCTCCGGTGCGAAGCGCGAGGGCAAAACCGTTATGGAGCTTGCAAAATTCTATGAGAATGCGTTCTTTGACGATTGCCGCAAACTGAACATCAAAACTCCCGATGTTGTTGAACCTGCGACGAACTGCATTGCCGAATACATAAAACTTATCGAAAAGCTGTTTGAGAACGGCTATGCATACGAAGCGGGCGGAAATATCTATTTTGACACCTCCAAACTCAAGGATTATTATCAGCTCACGGGGCATTCGTCGGATGACTTGCTTGTGGGTGTGCGCAGCGATGTTGAAGAGGACGGAAACAAGCGCAACAAGTCAGACTTTGTGCTTTGGTTCACAAAATCCAAATTCGATTCTCAGGAATTGAAATGGAACAGCCCGTGGGGCGTCGGCTATCCCGGCTGGCATATCGAGTGCTCTGCAATCAGCATGAAGCATCTCGGCGAGTATCTCGACCTGCATTGCGGCGGTGTGGACAATATTTTCCCGCATCACACAAACGAAATTGCGCAGAGTGAAGCGGCCGTCGGGCATCCGTGGTGCAGCCACTGGTTCCATGTTCAGCACCTGAATGACCGTGAGGGCAAAATGAGCAAGTCGAAGGGCAATATCCTGACGGTTTCCGTTTTGCAGGAAAAGGGTTACGACCCTCTTGTATACAGAATGTTCTGCCTGCAAAGCCACTACAGAAAGCCGCTTGAATTCAGCTACGATACGCTGGATAATTCAAAAGCTGCTTACGAAAGGCTGCTCAACCGCATTGCGGGCATACCTCAAGAGGGCGAAACGAATGCGGCACAGTTTGAAGATTACCGCCGCCGCTTTATCGAAAAAGTGGGCAACGATTTGAACACTTCACTCGGTCTGACGGTGCTTTACGATCTTCTGAAGGATTCGGATGTGAACGGCGCGACAAAACGCGCAATTATTGCGGATTTTGACAGGGTGCTTTCACTTAATCTGCTTTCGGGCGGCACGAACACTGCGGAAGAGCATTCGGATGAGTTTGTTCGGTATGTTGAAGGACTCATTCGCGAACGCGCAGAGGCAAAAAAGAACAAAAACTATGCCCGTGCGGACGAAATTCGTGCGGAGCTTGCAGAAAAAGGCGTTACGCTTAAGGATTCGAAGGAAGGCACAAGCTGGACAAAGGCATAAATCCGGGAAGAACCGCAGAGCGGAGGGGCAATAATCTTTGCTCCCCCGCCGAAATTTATTCGGAGTTTTTGCTCCGAGACGTTCAACTTAACAAATAAGAGTAAAAAACAGAGAAAGGTGTGATATTATGAGAAAATGCGCTGTCGGCGGTCAGGCCGTTATGGAAGGCGTTATGATGAAATCCGACAAGGGTATTGCAATGGCAGTGCGCCGCGCGGACGGAAAAATTGTTGCAAGTTACAAAAACCAGGTTTCAAAAGCGCAGAAGGGCACTTTTTGGGGCCTGCCTGTAATTCGCGGAGTTGTCGCGCTTGTTGAATCGCTCACAACAGGCATGTCCACAACGATGGATTCCGCAAAAATGTACGGCGAAGATGCGTTTGCGGATGAGGAACCGACAAAATTCGAAAAATGGCTTGCGAAAACTTTCGGAAAATCCGTTGAAAAAATCGCAATAACAGTTGCGCTTGTGCTTGGCGTTGCGCTTGCTGTCGGGCTTTTTGTGCTTCTTCCGCAGTTGATTTCGTCGATGATTTTCGGGCAGACAAAGAGCCTTTGGCGTTCGCTCGTCGAGGGTGTTTTGCGCGTGGGAATTTATATCGGTTATCTTTTCGGCTGTTCCTGCATAAAAGACATGAAGCGGCTTTTTATGTATCACGGTGCGGAGCATAAAACAATTGCCTGCTATGAGGCAGAGGATGAGCTGATTCCCGCCCGCGCGAAAAATACAGCCGGCTGCATCCGCGCTGCGGAACGAATTATCTTTTCCTTGTGATGGCGATATCGATTCTGTTTCTTACCGTTATCGATGCCGTGTTCATCTACGGATTCAAATTTGAAATTCAGAACAGCATTCTTGAATTCCTTTTCCGCTTCGGCGTCCGCATAATCTGCATTCCGCTCATTGCGGGCATAAGCTACGAGGTGCTGCGTGCAGCGGCAAAGAGTGACGGCTGGTTTGCAAAAGTTGTTCGCGCTCCCGGCATGGGCTTGCAGCTTATCACAACAAAAGAACCCACCGAGGATATGCTTGAGGTTGCAATTGCGGCATTTTATATTGCAATGGGTGAAAGAAGCTGCGATTACTATAATAAACTTGCGGATGAACCCGAAAACCCGCAACCCGCCGATGCAGCGGAGCCGCACGAAAACGCAGAGGCGGCAGAAGCCGAAAACACGGAAGGTGCCGGAAATGCGGAACCTGAAGCAAAAGCGGAAACGGCGGCCGAGGCGCAATGACAATTCGCGATGCCGTTGCACTTGCCCGAAAGGAGCTCGTTGAAACGAGCCTTGAAGATGCGGAGTTTGAAGCGCGCCAGCTTGCGGCATTTTGCCTCGGAAAACGCAGATTGTACATGTTTGAGTTTGCGGATGAAATGCCGGGCGATGCGCTGAAAAAGCTTCAAAGCTGCATAATGCGCAGAAAAAATCATGAGCCGCTGCAATACATAATCGGCGAGTGGGAGTTCATGGGACTGCCGTTCACGGTGAACGAAAACGTGCTGATTCCGCGTGCGGATACGGAAACGCTTGCCGAAGCAGCGGAAAAAATCATTGCGGAACGAAGGAACACAACTGCACCCGTAAGATTTCTTTTGGATGTCTGCACGGGCAGCGGCTGCATAGGAATTTCAATTGCCAAGCGGACGGGCGTTCCCGCGCTGCTTTGCGACATAAGCCCCGAGGCTGTTTCCGTTGCGGAGAAAAACATTCAATTAAACGGCGTCGGGGAGCTTTGCATGTGCAGACAGGGCGACCTTTTCGAGGCCGCGCTGCCCTTTGCAAAAGAGCGGGCAAGCGGGTTCGATATTATAACAATTAATCCGCCTTATATATGCACCGATGTTATTCACTCACTTCAGCCGGAGGTTTTGCGCGAACCGATGATTGCACTTGACGGCGGTGCGGACGGATTGGAGTTTTACAGGCGCATTCGGAAGGGTTATTCATGTCTTTTGAACCCCGGCGGCGTGCTGCTGCTTGAAACAGGCTTCGATCAGGGCGCGGCGGTTTCAGAGCTTTTTGCGAATGACGGAGCTGTTTCCGTGCTTTCGGATATTTGCGGAAACGATCGCGTGGTGGTTGTTGAAAAAAGATTGAATCGGGGTTGAACAATTGCCCAAACATATGAAAGATAACAGGATATGCTGAACAGACTTAAACAGATGAAGCTGCATTATGAGCAGCTTGCGGAAAAATCGCCTCCCCGGAGGTCATGGCGGATATGAACGCATGGCGTGAGCTGGTCAAAGAGCATTCAACGCTTGAACCGATAATTGCCGCTTACGATGAATACCTTGAAACGGAACGCGGCATTGCGGATTGCAGGGCGATGCTCGATTCGGAAGAAACCGAGCAGGAGATGCGAACCCTTGCGGAAGAGGAGCTTGCGGAGCTTTCCCATAAAGCGGCGCAGCAGCAGGAGAATCTTAAAATTCTTTTGCTTCCGAAGGATAAAAACGATGAACGAAACGTTATTATGGAAATACGCGCGGGCACGGGCGGGGATGAGGCGGCACTGTTCGGTGCCGTGCTGATGCGGATGTATCAACGCTATGCCGAGCGGCATAATTTCAAATACGAGCTCATCGATATTGCCGAAACGGAAATGGGCGGGATTAAGGAAGCCACGTTCAGCCTCAACGGCCGCGGTGCATATTCCCGAATGAAATACGAGAGCGGAGTGCACAGGGTTCAGCGAGTGCCCGAAACGGAGACTCAGGGGCGGATTCACACAAGCGCGGCAACGGTTGCGGTGCTTCCCGAGGCGGAGGATATTGACGTTGAAATCAATCCCGGAGATTTGCGCATAGACACGTACCGTTCAAGCGGCGCAGGCGGGCAGCATGTTAACAAAACGGAGAGTGCGATAAGAATAACGCATCTTCCGACGGGGCTTGTTGTTCAAAGCCAGGATGAGCGCAGCCAGGGCCGCAATAAAGAACAGGCAATGAAGGTGCTTAAAAGCCGCCTTTATGAAATGTATCGCGCGGAAGCCGCGGCAAAAGAAGCATCGGCGCGCAAAAGCCAAGTCGGTTCCGGCGACAGAAGCGAAAGAATCCGAACCTACAACTTCCCGCAGGGACGCGTTACGGATCACAGAATCGGCATGACAATTTATAAATTGCCGCAGTTCATCGACGGCGATATGGATGAAATTATCGAAGGACTGATTCTTGCCGAACGTACAAAGCAGCTCGCGGGCGAGGATGCGGAGTGAGTCGGGTCTGAAAGACAATAAACCGCTGAAAACTGATACGGATATAATTTAAACATCGACCGTTCCGATTTTTGGAACGGTCGATGTTCTTGTTTAATACAATTTGAACACAATAACGAATGCATTCCGAAACATGGGGTGCATTCGGCACCGACTTATGCCATGGGCTTCAGTTCGGGGGAAATGATAAGGGTTGCTTCGGTTGCTTCCTGAATCTGCTCAACGGTGAATTCGGGGTTGTATTCGGTAAGCAGCAAACCTTCGGGAGTTACGAGCATAACGCCCATCTCGGTGATGATCTTTGTGATGCACTTAACTGCGGTGTAGGGCAGTTTGCATTTTTTAAGGATTTTGGGCTTGCCCTTTGCGGTGTGTTCCATTGCAACGATAACGTTCTTTGCGCCGACGAGCAAATCCATTGCGCCGCCCATGCCGGGCATTTTTTTGCCGGGGATGATCCAGTTTGCAAGGGAACCCTCTTCGTCAACTTCGAGGCCGCCGAGGATTGTTGCATCAACATGACCGCCGCGAATGAGTGCGAAAGAGGAGGCACTGTCGATGAAGCATGCGCCGGGTGCTGCTGCGGAGGGGCTGCCGCCTGCATCAACAACGTGGAACGGATCGCGGTTTTCGTCCGTTACGGGGCCGGTGCCGATGGTGCCGTTCTCGCTCTGAAGGATAACGTGAACGTTTTCGGGAAGATATGCGGGAACGAGGGTGGGAAGACCGATGCCGAGGTTGACAACATCGCCGTCTTTAAGTTCTTTTGCAACACGCGCTGCGATGAACGCCTTTATCTGAGCCTTATCCATTAAAGTTTGCCTCCTTCAACAACATAGTCAACAAATACGCCGTAAGTGCGGACGTTTTCGGGTTCGATTTCGCCGATTTCAACGATCTCTTCGGCTTCGGCAATAACCGTGTCTGCCGCGGTTGCCATAACAAGGTTAAAGTTGCTGGTGTTGCCCTTGTACCAAACATTGCCCGCCTTGTCGATTTTTGCACCGCAAATAACGGCAAAATCGGCATGGATGGGTTTCATAAGCAAATAATCACGGCCGTCAATCGTCTGTTTGCCGAGGCAATAGGGGCTGTCTTCAACGATGGTGCCGACGCCTGCGGGGGTGAGAACACCGCCGAGACCGCCGCCGCCCGCACGAATCATTTCGGCAAGGGAACCCTGCGGAATGAGCTGCACTTCGAGAGTGCCGTCAACCATGGATTGGGTCGCAACCTCGGGATTGAGGCCGACATGGGTTGCGATGAGCTTTTTAATCTGCTTGTTGTGAACGAGCTTTGCAACGCCGTAGTAATCCTCACCCATGGGGCCGCCGGGCATTGATGCATCGTTGCTGATCATGGTCAGATCCTTAACGCCGCTCTTTGAGAGAGCATCGATGAATTTGTGGGCGTTGCCGCAGCCCATAAAGCCGCCGAACATAACGGTTGCGCCGTCGGGGATAAGCTTTACGGCTTCTTCCACAGTAATGAATTTAGGCATACTTCTCTCCTTTTGATACTGACCCGAAAAGGGTCGGATTTTTGAAATCATTTAAACAGAAACGGCGGAGCAAACGGGGTTTGTGCCGCAGCTCCTCCGTTCAACTGTAAGTATATACCTGTCGGAGGAAAAAATCAAGCAAAGTTTCCGCAAAACTTCGATTATGCGGGGACAGCGGGCAGATATGCGGGGACAGCGGGCAGGTATATCCGAATGCAGTGAATCCCGCTTAAGCTTTTCCCTGCGCCGCATATGCCGCGCGGGGGACTTTATGCATCAGTCTTCATTTTCGCCGTTCGGCAGCGGCGGAATGCTGAGCTTTGTTTTTGCTTCTCCGCGCTTCAGCTCCGCCATGATGCCGCGAAGCTTTTCGTTCACGCTTTCAACCTCTGCTTCAAGCTCCCGCGCCGTCATGCGCAAAGTGCCGGTGCGCGTGCTTGCAAGCTGAATCATTCCGTCGCCCGTTGCAACGCGAACGGAGTAGTTTTTTCCGATTTCGAATATCAGCCGCTCGATGAACATATCGGCCGTTTCGTTTTCCTTTGTGTATGCAACGCGAAGAGAATGATAATTGAAACGCTCTCCGGCATTGCCCTTCAGTTTATAGCCGTCAAAAACGAGTATGACCTCGTTCTTTTTGTATGCGCAATAGTTGCTGAGGATGTCCATCAGTTTTTTTCGCGCGGCGGCGATATCGCTTTTTGCAAGCTTATTCAGCCCTTCCCATGCGAATATGATGTTATATCCGTCAACAATGAGGTAATCCTTCTTTTTGGGTTCGGCAGGCTCGGAGCTTTTAAATTTTGAATCCGAATCTCCGTTTTGCGCGGGGCGTTTGTACTCCGGCCGCTTAATCGGGCCGAATTCACGGAGCATGATGGCTTCAAGCTCCTTTTCGTCAACGTTCAAATTGCGGGAAAGCACTTTCGGGTTTACGGCACGGTGATTATCCGATTCGTGCGGCACGGAGTCGCTCGGGCGCGGAGTGCCTGTAAGGTTCAGCCCGGTATCAATATGCATATAGTTCCGAACGTCATTCCATTTAACAATGACTCCTGCGCCGTGGGAGCAGAAAACGGAATCGGGAGTGTTTTCAAGGTCACGCTCCGGGTCATAGGCGAATTGCGCGATTACGCTTTCGGCATTTCGACATTGCCCGTAGTGCGAAAATTCACAGCCGAGCCGCCCTCTGCCGCGTGTGTATGCCGCAAGCTCACGCGTGTAGCCGCGCATGGCGGAGACGGGCGCAGTGCCGCAGAATGCGCAGCTTTCGCCGTCGGCGCCTTCTTCGGGCGCGGAAAAACTGCCGCCCATGCCGCGAATGTCGTTTATTGCTCTGCCGAGGTTTTCACGCGGGAGTTCAAGTCGGAACGAGTAGAAGGGCTCCAACAGGATGCTTTGCGCGCACATCAATCCCTGCCGTACGGCGCGATAGGTTGCCTGTCGGAAATCACCGCCTTCGGTATGGTGAAGGCTCGCCCGCCCCGCAACGAGGGTCAGCTTCATATCCGTTATCGGTGAACCCGTCAGCACACCGAGATGAATTTTTTCGCGGAGATGCGCCAGCACAAGCCTTTGAATATCCGGATCGAGTGAATTAGGCGCACATGCGGAGGCGAAAACAAGCCCGCTCCCCGCGGGCAGCGGCTCCAACAGCAGATGAACCTCCGCGTAATGCCGCAGCGGTTCAAAATGCCCGACACCTTCAACAGGGGCAAGAATCGTTTCGCGGTATAAAATTCGCCCGTCATCAACCGAAATTTCAACGCCAAACCGCTCCGAAATAAGCTTTTTCAGAATTTCAATCTGCATTTCGCCCATCGGTCTTGCCTGAAGCTCGTGCACATTATCGGTTTTGTCGAGTTTCAGCGTCGGGTCCTCGTCCTCCAGCCGTTTGAGTTTCGGAAGGAATGTTCGCGCATCGCAGTCGCCGGGAAGAAGAATTCGATAGCTCAGAACAGGTTCAAGCAGCGGCGGAAGTGCGGAATCCTCATCGCCCAAGCCCTGCCCGGGGTACGTTGCGGAAAGTCCGGAAACGGCCGCAAGATCGCCGCATTCGGCGCGTTCGGTTTGAGTGAATTTTGCACCGGAACAGAACACTATGCGGGCAATTTTTTCGGTCAGCCGCTCGCCGTTTCGTGCAGTATAGGCAACGGCGGTGCGCGGGGACAGACTTCCGCCCGTGAGACGGATATGTGTCAGGCGCGTTCCCTGCGGATCGTAGGTGATTTTATAAACTCTTGCCGCAAAATCCTTTTTAAATTTGCGTTCGCGGGAATAAAGCGAAAGGCAGGCGATAAAGTCGGAAACACCGTCCGTTTTCAGCGCCGAACCGAAAAGGCAGGGGAAAATTCTCCGTTCCGAAATTGCGGCGGCAATGTCCGCATCGACAATTCGTTTCGCGGAATGCTTTTCAAAAAGCACTTCATCGGCAAGGGCAAGATTTTCAAAGAAGGCTTCGCTTTTTAAATACTCGGTCTTCGTACCTTCGCAGGGTTCAAATGCAATGCATCTTTCCGAAAGCCGCCGCTGAATCTCTTCGATAAGTTCGCTGCGGTTTCGTTGCATTATGTCTGTTTTATTGATGAAAATAAATGTCGGGATGCTGTATCTGCGCAAAAGCTTCCAAAGGGTTTCGGTATGGGACTGACTCCGTCGGTGCCGCTTACAACAAGCACCGCGTAATCAAGTACGCTCAGCGCGCGTTCCGCTTCGGCAGAAAAATCAACATGCCCGGGCGTGTCAACCACAGTGAACTCTGTATTATTATAATTGAATTTTGCCTGCTTTGAAAATATCGTTATTCCGCGCGCCTTTTCAAGCGTGTGCGTGTCGAGGTATGCGTCGCCCCTGTCCACCCTGCCGCGCTTTCTTATCGCGCCGCTGAGGTAGAGCAGTGCTTCGCATAATGTTGTTTTGCCTGCGTCAACATGCGCAAGAATTCCGATTGCAAGCTTTTTCATAAATATCCTGCCTGTTTCACCGCAAATGCGGACGAACTTCATTTTAAGGTAATTATAACAGGAACGGAAGGGAAAACAAAGATATATTTAAAACCCGAAAACGGAAAACAAAATGCGGACAGATGCGGAAGCTTAATGCTTTTAATAATACCGAATCCTGCATTTTTCTGCATTGACACGGCCTCCGGTGAATGTTATAATAGGCTGTCAATTGATTTTTTGCGATGAATGGGCAAAAACCGCGCTCAACGGAGCACAGAGAGTCTGCATTAGGTGCGAGCAGATGTCCGCGTTCGGTTATCCCGCCCATGAGCACGGAAAAGTAAAGTGCATTGAGCCGTTTGCGGCTTGCAGTGTTCCGCAATTTTCCGCGCAGAAGTGCGTTACAACTTTCGAGGCGGAGTGGCTGCCATTTCGCGAAATAAGGTGGTACAGTGCTTAACGCGCCCTTGTGAATTTTTTCGCACGGGTGCTTTTTTTAAGCAAAAGTCAGATGCTTTTATTATTCTTAACGGAAATATTAATAACAACGGAGGAAATATTTCAATGGCAAAACAAAAAGAAGAATTCGTTACGCATATCGCGTCCCGAACCGAAGATTTTCCGCAGTGGTACACGGATATCATTCTGAAGTCCGACATGGTTGACTATTCCGAGGTTAAGGGCTGCATGGTCATAAAACCCTACGGTTACGCCGTGTGGGAGCTTATGCAGCATGAACTTGATACGCGCTTTAAGGCGACAGGGCATAAAAACGCGTATTTCCCGCTGTTCATCCCCGAACACCTGCTCCAAAAAGAGAAGGACCATGTTGAAGGCTTTGCGCCCGAGGTTGCATGGGTCACTCAGGGCGGTGAAGAAAAGCTTGCGGAGCGTCTCTGCGTTCGCCCCACGAGTGAGACTATCATATGCTCAATGTATTCAAAATGGATCCAGTCATACCGTGATTTACCTCTGCTCTATAACCAGTGGGCAAACGTTGTAAGATGGGAAAAGAACACCCGCCCCTTCCTGCGCACGAGCGAATTCCTTTGGCAGGAGGGTCACACCGCGCACGCAACCGCCGAGGAAGCACAGGAAGAAACCGAACGTATGCTTGAAGTTACCGTGACTTTATGGAGAACGTGCTTGCAATTCCCGTTATCTGCGGCAGAAAGAGCGAAAAAGAGAAATTTGCGGGAGCGGAAGCAACCTATACCCTTGAGGCGATGATGCAGGACGGAAAAGCTTTGCAGATGGGAACGAGTCATAATCTCGGCAACCATTTTGCAAAGGCATATGACATCACTTATCTCAGCCGCGAGGGCAGGCATGAATACTGCTTCACAACGAGCTGGGGCGTCAGCACCCGCATGATCGGCGGCCTTATCATGACTCACGGCGACGACCGCGGGCTTATGTTCCCGCCGCGCATTGCGCCCGTGCAGCTCATCATACTGCCCATTGCACAGCATAAGCCGGCGTTCTCGACAAGGCATATGAGCTGAAGAAAATGCTTTCCGATGCAGGTATTCGCGTTGAACTCGACGACAGCGACCAGAGCGCGGGTTGGAAGTTCAACCAGTGGGAGATGAAGGGCGTACCCGTTCGTCTTGAAATCGGTCCGAAGGACATCGAAAACAATCAGGTTGTTCTTGTTCGCCGCGATACGCACGAAAAACTCTTCGTTTCCATCGACGGCCTTGCAGACACGCTCAAACAGCTGTTTGATACCGTGCAGAACGATATGTATAACCGCGCAAAAGAAAATCGTGTTATGCATACTGTCGTTGCAAAGAATATGGACGAGCTTAATGCGGGTGTTCAAAATGGATTTGTAAAGGCAATGTGGTGCGGTGACCGTGCATGTGAGGATAAGATTAAGGAAATGACAGGCGCAACCACCCGCTGCATGCCCTTTGATGCCGACGATATCGGCAGCGATACCTGTGTTTGCTGCGGCAAAAAAGCAAAGGCAATGACATATTTTGCAAAGAGCTATTAAGAGCTGTTAACCTGAAAATAAAGTGAAGTCGAGACGTTTTTTCAAAAACCGAAATCGACCGAGCCAATTAATCAACCCCCGACAATTTGTCGGGGGCTTGCGCGGTACATCGCTTCGCCGATGCACCGCGGACGACGGAGTGAACCCGATGGAGACTGTGCGGTTAAGGCTTTACCGCTTTTTGCCTTTTTTCTCGCCTTCACGGCGTATGTCGCCGATCGTTTTGTCGCTGCGCATTTTACGCCCGTCTTTGTGGCGGAGTGTGCCTTTGGGCAGGTCGTTCTTTTTTTCAAATGTGCCGACAGTGCAGTCGCTGCGCGTTTGTCTTGCCATGGAGAACCTCCTTTCTAAAACATTGAAGTGGACAGAATCAGAAATGAACGGATATTGTCGGTTCGCTGATTTGACTGTAGTTCTCATCTTGAATGACAAGCTCAAATTCCAGCCCTGTAATTTCGGAAAAGTCGCTGATATCGAGCTCATTGGTGATTTCGATGTCAAGAATTGCAAATTCTCCGTTCAGGAGGATTTGCGAGTTGCCATAGGCACCTGACAGTAATTCGTTTATCGAGACATACTCACCCTCAAAACCAACAATTAGTCCTTCTTCCCCTGTGTTTTCGACTATAAACAAGGCACTGATACGATCGGTTAATCCGTACGGATCTTTAGCAAACCCCTTGAACACAAGACGAATCCCATAATCGTTATATGCTTCGATTCCCGTTTTATCGAATGAAGCGGAAGCATCGGAAACGTTTACGTTGACACGCTCCTTGTCTATGACATCATAAATAGTATTTTCGAGGATAAGATCAAACGAAACGGAGCCGATTTCGGTGATGCCGAGAATACCGCGGTATTCCTCTTCGTGCCAGGGGCTGAGATTTACAGTAACGGCACGATGCGTTGACGGACGGATCGGTTCCGACTCCGCCAGGTAGCTGCTGTTGATAACAAGTCCGTTCAGAGCAACGCGGTTGATATTTATGAGAATTGTATCGCGCGAATCATTTACAAATTCAAGATACAACATCATTCCATTATCTTCGGAAATCATTGTCTGTGAAACGAGGCGGATTCCGGAAGAGTTATAGAGTTCCTCGGTGCCGAAAAAATCAACGCTGTAGTCGAGTTCGTTCTTTGCAGCATTGCTTGTTACAGCATCTTGAAAGCCGTTGGGGTTGAACGTGTATGAGTCGAAAGCGGAAGTTTTGAGAATAACGAAATCGGTTTCCGCTTTAAAATCGGAGTAATCTTCAACGGTGAATTGAAGCCCCAACTCAGCAAGTTCATAAATTCCGTGCAGTCTCATTTCATTGTAGCTGATATACATTTCTCCGTCAGCTTTCTCACCGGCAGCAACGTCACAGTTCAGATTTCCTCCGTACAGCATGTACCCGTTCACCGAGGTGCTATTAACGGATGAGAAACTGAGCTCTTCATCACGATTGTTTTCAAGCAGCAGGTTGAGAGTTACTCCGCTGTCTTCGTAGGTGAGATCCTTTGCCGTGATTACAATATCGTTATCATTATAGAGTACGGTTTCCTCGATGGTCGCGGTTTTCTTGAATTCATCGAATTTAGCATCGGCAGGATCTTCCGTTTCCTGCGGTTCACCGGTTCGTTCGGGGTCTTTGGTGGGATCGGGATCTTTGGTTGTCTGCTCTTGCTTCTTGCCGTCATCAGGATCGCCGTCGTGTATGTTTATGACACACGCGGCAAGGCTGAGCATCATTAAAAGTGCCAGCAGCATTGCGAGAGTTTTTTTAAACATGGTTAATTCCTCCGTTCAATGGGTACTTCTCAAGAGTAGTTGCAGTTCGTTCCCTGCGTCCGTGATTTGCGGCATGAACTGCGTAGATCGCGGACTCACGGGCGTTGGGTGTGATAATGCCGGCATGGTTCGGTTCAATGGCATCGGACAAGTCTTTGCTTTTGAATTCAACCGTTACTGCGGCAAAATCGGATTGTTTGGCAAACATCGTTATGCAATCGGTTAAACTGCTGCAGACCAATCAACGGTTTTCTTGACCGAAATGTGTTCCCCCCCTTCGGATTTAAACTGCGAGCGACTAAAGCCCGGCATAAATATATATTTTTCTACAGCAATCCTAACATAATAATTATACAATAAAAAACAAGTTAAGTCAAGCACTTTAACCTCGTCCCGAGCACTGCGGCTGTTCCTGCCGTCCGAAATGCCGAATCGTTCCGGCAAATCGGCTGCTGCATTTATCGGAAAGGCAGCTCGTTTTTTACAATTAATCCGCTTTTCGTTGGGTTTTATGCAAATTAATTATGCGCGAATGCAGCAAACCGGACAACCCTTCTTGAGTTGCCCGGTTTTGTTTTGGGACTTATGCAGCAGCCACTTTTGCATTACATCGTCAAGCCGATGTGATGCGGACGACGGGGTGAACCCGATGGAGACTGTGCGGTTAATGCTTTACCGCTTTTTGTTCATCATCCTTGTTCTTTTAATTTTTATAATCGGCAATTATTCCATCAACATCAAAATTGTCGTGCGAACAGAAGGCCGAGTTGATTGCAGACCACAAGCCATAAACATAAGAACTCTCGGAAGACCATTTTTCATAGATGGCAGAATTTGCATCAGACCATGTTTGGTAGCTTTCAGATGAAGCATCACTCCATACGTCATAGTCGGTAGTATCATAGGCATCATCAATTATTCCGTTGTAGTACTTATCGTATAGAGAATCCATCGCATCATCATAAACTTTATCATAGTATATGTCCATTGCATCGTCATATACTACATCATAATATGCATCCAGGGCATCATTACAGAAATCATAGTTTTCATGTTTGGAATCTGCGGCAATGAGTTTGAAGTAAATAACAGAGTTCTCTTTTGTTCTTGCAAAAAGAGCATCCGATTCGGACAAAACAAGTTCAATCCATTCATCGATTTGTCCCTTGTTTTTTTGATAGGCTTCAAATGTTGTTCCGACATCGGAATATGTTTTTTCGAGTTCTTCGGTTATATATAATGCGACTGCATTAAAGTCATTTGTGATTTCTTCAAGTACCGCAGAGGGATCTGTTTTGTCGTACTTGCGTTTAGGTACGCTGTCCTTTTTTACTCCTTCGCATCCGACAAAGCTTATCACAATTGCAATTGCCAGCAGTGCGGCTATGGTTTTCTTAAACATGGTTAATTTCCTCCGTTTTATAAAGCAAAAAATGTTTTACTGATACTTCGGTTACTTCTGCACGCACCTTTTACGGTGCGGGCAGAAGTAACGTTTGAGTGACTGTGATTATCGAATATGCGTGCTGTTTATCTGCTTGTTCGCTGAATGAACATCAGTCAGTTCAAGCAATTTCTGACTGACACGACCCATGACTTCTATATAGTAGGCATAATCGCAGCGGACAGATTATCCCCGTTATAGGCAGCCATTGTTTCGGCAAATTCCGTATATTGGGTCATCAGCTCGGTGTATTCGGAAAGCATGGAAAGGGGACGACCCTCTTCTTCGTACTTCTTCATGAACTTCACATATTTGTCGATGAATTTTTCGTATTCATCCATAACGTCTCGAAAATCTGCACTGACCTCTTCGGGTTCTTCGGTGGGTTCTTCGGCGGGTTCTTCGGTTTCTTCCGGTTCCTCCGTCTCTTCCGGTTCCGCTGTTTTCTCCGGCTCTTCTGTTTTCTTCGGCTCTTCGGTCACGCGTTCCTGCCGGTTTCCGTCATCATCGGGTTCTGTGGGTGTGTTTCCGCCGCAGGCGGTAAGGCTGAGCATCATTACAAATGCCAGCAGCATTGCGAGAATTTTCTTTAACATGATTAATTTCCTCCGTTTAATTGATATGTTTTAATGATGTTTGCGGCTGCGTTCCCCGGCATTCGTGATTTGCTGCACGAATCGGTTCGGAACGCAGCTGCATGGTCGTTTGCGTGTGATAACGCTGACAGGGTTCAGTTCAATGTCAGCAGTTTTGCCTGTACACGGGCGTTAACCTGAATGAGATATGCCGCATCGGCATCGGAAAGCTCTTCACTTTCATACTCAGCCATTGCGCGGCAAATTCGGAGTATTGGGTCATCATCTTTGTGTAGTCGGCAAGCATGGATACGGGTTTACCCTCTTCTTCGTAATTCTTAATGAATTTTACGTATTCATCGATGAAAGCTTCATACTCGTCCATTGCAACTTTAAAATCCGGGTCAACACCGTCGGAAGCAGCCGGTTTTTCCGTAGGCTTGCTGCTGTCCTTATCATCCTTGCCGGATTGCTCCGTTTTATCGGAAGTACGCGGCTTTTCGGTTCGGACAGTCTCGGTTTGTGCGCTGTTCGATGATCCCGAAGGATCAGAGTCCTTTTGGGACTTCGACACGCATAAAACGATAACGCAGACAACAACGGCGGCAGCAATGACAAGCACTGCAAGGAACTTGAAGAATCCTTTAAAAAATCCACTCATTATTATTCTCCCTTCTCGGATTCATCGGCGGCACCGGCAAAATTTGCTGCGGCACTGCCGTCGACTATGTGCAGTTTTTTCATTTTTGCCCTCTCGGCAAGCGTCAGTATTGAGCCGAACATTTCGGCTGCAATTCCGATGAACGCAAACCAACATGCGCAGCCGAGCTTATAGCTGCTGCTTTCGGAAAATGTACCGCGAAGGTCAAAATCCTTCAGAATCAGCAGAAACGCGCCGAGCGCAAGCATTGTGAACACGATTGCGGGTATCGGCTTTTTAAGCACGGCGAACAGAAGCGTCAGTAAAGCGAATACAGCGGCAGCGATAATGGTACCCATTGAAAAGCTGCTGTCTAAATTGCCCGCTTTGCCGAATGCGCGTGCAAGTTCAATCAGCGAAAGATTGATTGCATCTCTGCGGGTCATGTTGAGTTCCTCATCGTAAACCCTGTCCGGCGCTGCGGACAGCCATTCACGATATTCCTTCCTTGCCGTTCCGAACGGCAAAAGGAACGATGCAGCGAGTATGAGCGCACCCAAAAGCATAGCAATAAAAGGCAAACTGCCCTTTAAACGACAATTGCCGCAGGCACTCTCAACGGTTCTCTTGGTCAAAATGTGTTCCCCCTTTCGGATTTAAGGTGCGAGTAATCAAAACCCTGCTTCAAAAGGTGTACTTTTTGAGAGAGAATATTTCGATAATATTCGGTTGTCAATTTATCGGGTCGGGAGAAGTGAAACTGAAAAAATTCACTGAAACGGTGTCGAAATGCTTGACTTAACTTGTTTATGGTTGTATAATCGTTATATCGGAACCGCTGTCGGAAAGTACACTTTTTGATAAAGGTTCCTTTTTCATTGTGAATTCATTACGAATCGTCACGGGGTTCTTCGGACTCGCTCCGAAAGTCGCGCAGACGCCGATAGAACGTTGCCTGACTCATGCCGCACATTCGAAGAACAGCTTCAAATGACAGATCCTTGCTTTCCCAACGCAGCACGAGTTCTCCGAAATCATCCGGGAGGGGTTTTTCCGGCCTTCCGAACCGAACCCCGCGCTGCTTTGCGGCGGCGATACCCTGCGCCTGCCTCTTTTTGATGTTTTCACGTTCGCTTTGTGCAACGAATGAAAGAATTTGAAGCACGAGATCCGCAATGAACGTTCCCATAAGATCCTTGCCCTGCCGCGTGTCCAGCAGAGGCATGTCAATTACGCAGATGTCAACACATTTTTCCTTTGTCAAAATGCGCCATTGCCGCCCGATTTCCTCGTAATCCCTGCCGAGTCGGTCGATGCTCAGCACATACAGCAGGTCACCGGGGCGAAGCTTTTTCACAAGCCGCCTGTATTGCGGTCGATTGAAATCCTTGCCGGACTGTTTATCCGTGAAAATGCATTCGGGCGGAATGCCGAGTTCCTGAAAGGCGGTCAGCTGACGCGCCTCGTTCTGATCCGCGCCTGAGACGCGGGCGTAGCCGTAAGTTTTCGGCTTTTGTGTTTCCATTGATTTTTTCCTCCGTAATTCTATTGCGTAAGCAGCCGCAAAATGCACGGCATGCAGTGCTGCGGAAGCCGCTCCGCGGCAGCACATGTTTTTTTCGCCGAAAGCTGCTTCATAACAGCGCATGTTTTTTTCGTCACCCGTCATTCTAAAGCATAATGCGGCAGCTTTTAAAGCGGATCGGAGGAAACTTTCCGCATGTCGGAGGAGTGTTATTGAAATGTGTTTCGGTGTATGGTAGTATAATAACGGCGCAGATAAAGCAGACGTTGCAATGCGTAAGGACCGAAAAGCAAATAAACCCAATTTCATAAAAGGAGGTTTGCCATGCCGCTGCAAATTGTTGAAAATGATATAACCGAAATGAGAGTTGACGCAATAGTGAATGCCGCAAACAACTCGCTGCTCGGCGGGGGCGGGGTGGACGGCTGCATTCATCGTGCGGCGGGAAAGGGCCTTCTTGCGGAATGCAGAAAGCTCGGCGGCTGCGAAACGGGCAAAGTTAAGGTCACGGCGGGATATGATCTTCCCTGCAAATATGTGATTCATGCCGTGGGTCCGCGCTGGTTCGGCGGAAAAGAGGGCGAACCGGCATTGCTGCGCTCATGTTATTTGAATGCCCTTGAAGCAGCAAGGAAACGCGGATGTGAATCGATAGCTTTTCCGCTCATTTCTTCCGGAATTTTCGGCTGCCCGAAACAAATCGCGCTGCGAATTGCCGTTGATGCAATTCGGGATTTCCTTGCCGAAAATGAGATGCTCGTATGTCTTGTGATTTACAACCGCTCGGAATTTCCGCTTGAAGACGGCCTGCGAAGAGATATTGCGAAATACATAAATGACAGCTTCCTGACCGATACAACCGACACAGAGGAACTTTCGGCATGTGCGCCGACGGGTGCCGCCCCGGGTCGGTTTGCATATGAGGATGAAGCGCGGTTCGTGCGCGGCGGAAAAGCAAGGCGAAGACTGCCCCGACTTAAGTCCAAAGCCTCTTTGCACGGCGCGGAGCGTTTTGCGTCGGCTGATGCAGAGTCGGCGCCCGATGAAGCGGCGGAAGAAAAGTCGGCAATGTTTCCGCCGATGTTTGATTATGCGCCCGCAATTTCCCTTGAAGAGGCATTGAAGCAAATCGATGAAAGTTTTTCGGAAATGCTCCTTCGGAAAATCGATGAGTCGGGAATGACCGATGCCGAATGTTACAAGAAGGCAAATGTGGACAGGAAGCTATTTTCAAAAATTCGTTCGGACAGGCTTTATAAACCCTCAAAAACAACAGCAGTTGCGTTTGCGCTTGCGCTTGAACTTCCGATTGCGGAGGTGCGCGAAATGCTCATGAAAGCGGGATTCGCCCTGTCACGCTCGAATAAGTTCGATATCATTGTTGAGTATTTTATAAATCACGGAAATTATAATATCTATGAAATTAACGAAGCTTTGTTTGCATTTGACCAAAAGCTCATCGGTGCATGAGCGGGATATCGGTTCGATCGGCGGGGCAATATCAATTTGCTAAAATATATCTCTGAAACCCTTGACAATGCCGTATCAAATGAGTATAATAAGCAGGTACGTTGAAGAACGCACTGAACTTAATACGGATGCGCCCATAGCTCAGCGGATAGAGTGCCCGGCTACGAACCGGTAGGTCGCAGGTTCAAATCCTGCTGGGCGCGCCAAAAAACAGCACCTTGTTTGGGGTGCTGTTTTTTGCATATCAAAAGCTTTAACTCCGTTCAAATTCCGATTAATGTCCGATGCAGCCCCTGCGTAACAGGTTTTCGTTTTTAATGTGCCTCAAACGGCTGCCGACTCATTGTTTCGCACACGATATGAACCGGGCAGTCCCAAAATGCTCTTTCTGCGCGTTTCGCCGAATCCATGTCCGAAAATATTCCGAACACGACAGAACCGCTGCCCGTCATTGAGGCGCCGAGTGCGCCTGCATTCCGCATTGCTGCAATATAACGGTCAATCTCCGGCGCAAAGCGACTGCGGCGGGCAGTAAATCGTTTTGAAGCGCTGCGGCAATATCCGCGGGCGAACCTTGTTCAAGTGCGTTCAGCATGGCGGAACTCGGATCGCATGTGCGTGCGGGCTTTTTGCCGAGGTCGAGGGAGCGGAACAGCGCTCCGGTTGAAATGCCGCGATTACCGCGCACAAGCAGAAGGGGGAGTGCGGCAGAGGGAGCGGGGGTCAGCTTTTCACCGATGCCTTCACAAAGGGCACAGCCGCCGTGCAGACAGAACGGAACATCCGCACCGACGCGTTTTGCAATATCATAAAGCTCGTCTCTGCTTATGCTGCCGAAAAGCTGCTGCATGCCGTGAAGCACCGCCGCAGCATCCGCACTTGCGCCGCCGAGACCCGCTTCGGACGGAATACGCTTTTTTATTTGAATGCGCACACCGCCGCAGCCCGTTTTTTCCCGAAAAAGCCGTGCTGCGGTGAATGCAGTGTTGACGGGCGGAAGCGGAGTTGTGCATTCAACAATAATGCCGCCGTCGTTTGCTTCCGAGAGTTCAACGGTCACAGTATCGCAAACATCGATGCTGTGCATGACGGTTCGGAGATCGTGATAGCCGTCCGTGCGTTTTTTCAGCACTTCAAGAGTCAGGTTAATCTTTGCGGGTGCGTTGAGGATTATTCTTTGTTCCGTCATGCAATAAGCCTTTCTTTAATCAAATTTAATCACCGAAAATGCTTTCGGGAAAAATATTTTCAACTTTTTAACAGGTTTTTCCTGCGTTCGGCAAAAACGGGAGGATTCGACAAAAAACAGAATCTTTCCGCACGGCACGAACCGATGTGTTCAGTATGCATGATTCAACCCGCTTTTGTCAATACTGAAATCACGGAGATAATTTCGTTCAAGGAGGATTTTCAAATGAAAAAACAGGAAAAAAACGGAAAAAGGAGCGCGGTTGTGTTCGGAAGATTCTGTTCGGCAATTGCGTTGTGCACAATTATTGTGACGCTTGCCGCAGCTGCATTGCCGATCATTGCGCTTGCCGTGAGCAGCATTTCGGACAGGCCTGCCGCAGGTGCGGCGGATGAAGGTTCGAATATCTATTCGGCGGAACGGGACGGCGCGGTCTTTCGCCTTCATATCCTTGCAAACAGCGATTCGACGGAGGATCAAAGGGTAAAGCTTGCGGTGCGTGATGCGGTGATTGAATACGAACGCGAACAGACAGGCGCGGCGGATGCTTTTGATGCGGCGGATGCGGAAAGCATTCTTCGGGCACACGGGGACGGAATTTTGCAGACGGTGCGCAGAACGCTGAAAAAGTGCGGAGCGGAATACGATGCGCAGCTTGCCGTCGGCAAATTCGGTTTCCGGAAAAACAATACGGGGAAACGGTCTATCCTGCGGGAGAGTATCGCGCGCTGCGCATATTGCTCGGCGAAGCACGCGGCAAAAACTGGTGGTGCCTGATGTTCCCTCCGCTGTGCATAGCTGACCTGAACGGTGCAACAATAGATGATAAAGGCAGTGAAGCTGGCGGCAGCGTTCCCGACGGTGCGGATGCGGCACAGAATGAGCATGCTGAGGAAAGCAGGGAAACGGTTGAACCCGCCGCAGGCGCGCCGGCTTGTCCGACGGACGGGAAAGTGCATTTTCGGAGCCTGATTGCGGAGTTTTGGCACAGTCTTTTCGGATAAAGGGCCGACGAGGAACGGGGTTCCGTGTGAAACCGCAAATGAAACAGTGACGCCGAAAACGCTGCCGATTAATGAAATTCAGGAGATTTTTGATATGAAACAATTGAAAAAATTGCGGCGGCGGTACTGATTGCCGCAATGCTCGGCCTGCTTTTGCCGCAGCTCGGGGTAAATGCGGAGGCATTGAAGCGCGGAAGCCGCGGCGACCTTGTGCGGCAGCTTCAAACAAGGCTGCGCAGCTGGGGTTATTACAGCGGAACGGTTGACGGCGTATACGGCGCAAAAACCGAATCGGCGGTGCGCGCTTTCCAAAAGCGGAACGGGCTGACGGCTGACGGAATTGTGGGGCAGAAAACGGCGGCAGCACTGGGCTTGAATCTGCCTTCGTCAACGGGCGGCGGTTCGGCCGCATCCTCAAACGGAAACCTTTATTTGCTTGCGCGCCTTGTTCACGGCGAAGCAAGAGGGGAACCATACAAGGGAAAAGTCGCGGTTGCGGCGGTTGTGCTGAACCGCGTTCGCAGTGCATCGTTTCCGAACACGATTGCAGGCGTTATCTACCAAAGCGGTGCGTTTGACGCCGTGAGCGACGGGCAGATAAACCTTGCGCCGGATGATGAGTCAATCCGTGCCGCACGGGACGCAATGAACGGCTGGGATCCGAGCAACGGATGTTTGTATTATTACAATCCTGCGACCGCAACAAGCAGATGGATGCTCTCACGGCCCGTTCTGCTGCGCATCGGGGCTCATGCTTTTTGCTGAAAAACTGCGGAACTTTGAACAGAAAAAGGTCAAAAGGTGACGTTGAATTATGAGAGAAGAAACACTTAACCCGATGCAGGAGGCGATAGCTTTCGGGCGGGTCATACCCGGCGCGGCGGCGGAGTTTGCGAATGAGCCGCGCGCGGAGGAATTTTACAGCGATGCATTTTCGGCGGAAGGCAATGAGAACAGCGCACCGCGGGAAGCAGCAAAACCGAATGCGGAACGCCAATCCGAGGCAGTAAAGAAAGGAACGAACGGAGGCGGTTCGGGCGGCGGGTTCGACCGTTGGCGAATGCGCGGAGCCGCTTCGGGAGGATTCCGAACGCTGATTCTGTATTTGATTCCGGCGATATTGGCGCAGCGGTGATAATTGCGGCCGTTTGGGGCAACAGGCAGAAGACGCTTGCCGAAAATTACAGACGTACGGCGGAAAACATGTACCGTGCAGCTTATCATGAGCTTACGGAATCTGTTTATAACCTTAATATCATGCTTTCAAAACTGCTGATTTCGGAAGCACCCGCAACGCTTTGCACAACGCTGGACGATATAAGGCACGAGAGCGGAATATGTGTGGGCTTGATGGCACAGATTCCGCAGTCCCATATTGACAATGCGGAGCTGAACGCTTTCCTTGTGCGCATATCGGACTATTCGGAAGGGCTTGCGGGGCGTGTGCTGAGAGGTACGCCGCTTTCGAATGATGACAGAGAACAGCTTGCTGCATTGTTTGAGGCAAGCGGCAATATTTATGAGGAACTGCAAATGAAGCTGAGCAGCGGAGATATTCCTGTTGCTGCAATTGCGGCGGAGGATTTCTTTGAATCCGAAAATTCGAACGCGGAGCATGGCGGAAACGCTTCAAATGCCGGACAGGATGAAGCCGATTCGCGCTATCCGACCCTTATATACGACGGCCCGTTTTCCGAAAGCACGGAAAAACGCGAGCCGCAGGGGCTTTCGGGTGCTGAGATCGATGAAGCGGAAGCATATCGGCGTGCAAAGGCTTTTTTCGGCGGAGCGGGGAGCGAAACTCAACCTTCGGAGCTGAAACTTGCAAGCTGCTCCGGCGGCAGAATTCCGAGCTATGATTTTTCGGGAAAGTTTGCCGACGGACGTGAATTTGACCTTTCGATAACGGTGCGCGGGGGCGAGCTGCTCTGGTTCATGACATCGGCGGAGGGATACTCACAGGATGCGCCGAACGAGTCCGAGACGGACGCGCTGAATGCGGCGGGACTTGACTTCCTTGCGGCGAAAGGTTATCCCGCAATGCGGCAACCTATGCGCAGTATTATCCGGGGGCGGTGCTGATAAGCTATGCCGCAACGGAAAACATTGACGCAGAGACATCGGATTCGGGAAGTTCGGCCGAAGGTGCGGCAAATGCAGGCGGAAACAATGTGATAATCTATAATGATCTTGTGAAGATTTGGATAGACAGAACCACGAAAAAGATAGTCGGTGCGGATGCGAGAAATTACCTTTTCAGTCACACCGAGCGCAGCTTTCCGACTGTGCTTGCGGCAGAGGAGGATGTTCGAACAAACCTTGCGCCCGGGATTGAGATAGTGCAAACGAACCTTGCGCTCATTCCGCAGGATGACCAAACCGAAAAGCTCTGCTATGAATACAAAGTTCGATTCGGCGGCAATGATTATGCGGTTTATCTCGATGCCGTGACGGGCAACGAGGTGCAGATATTCAGAATCATTGAGGATGAGAACGGGCAGCTTGCCGTGTGATGCCTTTGTGCCGCACAAACCGAATCGGCAGGGCGACGGCATAAACGGGAGGAAGACACGAAACACGGAAATGAGTAATTGAACGGACAATATTAAACAATACGAAAGCGGTTCTTCAATACAGCGGGGGAGCCGCTTTTTTGCGTTTCCGTGCGACGAACATACGGCCGAACATATATTTGAATGCGGGGCGGCGCCGCTGTTGAATAACGGGCGGGAGGTGCTATAATTCTTTTGAAGAAAAAACAGGAGGAACAGTAATGTTTTTATTTGATGCGGACAAAGCCGCAAACGGCGGCATTTTTCGTGAACTTTGGGCAATTGTCAGAAATTTTGCAATGACCTCCGGATTGCGGCTTGCGGCGGCAATCATTGTTTTGCTTTTGGGGCTTAAAATTGCAAAAGCTGTTTTGAAACGCTATGAAAAAAGCCGTGCCTTTCAAAAAATCGTGCCCGATGTGCGCGGCGTTGTGCGCTGGCTTGCGGGCTTTTTGCTGTATGCGCTGATAATCGTGCTTGTGATAGGCATTTTGGGAATCCCTCTCGCCTCGGTTGCAACAATAATCAGTTCTGCCGCAATCGCAGTCGGCCTTGCATTGCAGGGCAGCCTTTCCAACCTTGCGGGCGGAATCGTGATTCTTGCGTTCAAACCCTTCCATGTAGGTGATGTTATCCAAACGGGAAGCTATAACGGAACGGTGGAAAGCATCGGTGTGTTTTACACAACGCTCACAACATTCGACAATCAGCGCGTTGTTTTGCCCAATGCGGGGCTTTCAAATGCAAACATCACAAATGCTTCCGCTTTTGACACGCGCCGCGTTGACCTCATCGTTTCCGCCGGATGCGACACGGACAGTTCGGCCGTTCATGCTGCAATCGAACGCGTTGTAAAGGCGCAGAAATATGCTTTGAACGAACCCGCGGCCTTCATCCGCCTGAATGACTGCACGGACGGAAAACAGAATTTTGCCGTCCGCGTCTGGTGCAGAACCGAAAACTATTATGATTTATACCACGATTTGCAGGAGGGCATACGCGAGGAGTTTGTCCGCTGCGGCATTGCACCCACCCTGCCGTGATGAACGTGAAATTGAGCAAATGAGGACGCATTGTTTGTTATGCGTTATACGTTATGCAACGCAGCTTACCGACGGTGATGAGCTTGACTTGAACGCTGCGGATATGAATAACAACGGCAGAGCGAAATCGGTGATGCACTTGTGATTCTTCGTTCCGCAATGACTTTGTGAGAAATGCGGATAAAACCTGATAGGTTTCGGAATTCTCGATTCGGTTATTGAAAAAACAAAAACAATTCTCGGACGGCAGGACGCTGTCCGAGAGTTTTAACGCAAAACGATTTCGGCAAAGGATGTCTTCAGCTGTTATCCGGGGCTGTTTGCACAACTGCTTCGATTGCGGTTGTGCTCTCCGGGTCAATGCTTTGAGTGTGCGGTGTCATCGTATTTTGCGTTTGACGGGCGGCAGGGTTTACTCCTTCATTTTGAAGTCGGAGTTCCTTTAAAGTTCCTTCTGAAGAGCAAAAATCGCATTGACTTTGTCGTAAAGGTCTTCTATCATTATTTCAGTTTTAAGATTAACTTTATAATCGTTTTCGGCTCTGCGCCTGTCCTTTTCTTCCTGCCTGTTCTGACTCATCATTATGAGGGGAGCTTGAACTGCTGCCACACATGATAAGGCAAGGTTCAGCAAAATGAACGGATAGGGATCGAACGCTTTCACAGCAAGCAGCACGTTCGCAAGCATCCACAGAATGAGGAGGCCGGCAAACGAAAAAATAAATGCCCAGCTTCCTGCAAACTTTGCAATTGCATCGGCAGCACGCTGCCCGAAGGTGTACTTATCTTTTTCACGGTTCGGATTTTCTGAAACCTTGCTGTCCGCAAGAAGATTAAGCACGTCCTCATCGGTCATGTCGCGCTTAATTCCTTTGATGACTTCTTTTAATAACTTTCGATTCTCCTTCATTTAAAAACCTCCTCAAAAAACTCTCGGTAACAGCTTCAGCACTCCGTGTCGGGCATGGGAATGCAGTTCGGTGTATCAACGGGGCGGAAGAAAAAGGGGCCCTTCGTTTTAAGTAAAATAAGAGAAGTCCCGATCAAAAGCTCCGTATGGGAGGCAGGGTCATCCAAAGGAATGCCGAAATCCTCACGGATACGTTTGATGCGGTAAAGTATGGTGTTGCGATGCGTAAAAAGCATATCGCATGTTTTTTTGAGCGAACAGCTGCATATAAGGTATGTGTAAAGCGTTTCGCAGTATTGAGTTTCTTTTTTTCTGTCATGCGCTGCAAGTTCACGCAGTTTCGGCGGAATAATGTTTTCATTGCCTTCAAGCCGTTTCAGCATAAGCGGTGTGCGCAGCTGTGAAACGCTGCATACATTGCCGCAGCTGAATTGTCCGTATGTCATCAATTCAAGAGCGTCGTGTGCGGCCTGATAAAGTGAAGGCAAGTCAAACAGATCTTCAATCTCGTCTGAAACGATGATTTTAAGCTGAAATTCTTTCGCCAGTGCAGTTAATTCGGCTCGACTGTAGTTATTATGAAGAAACATAAATATATTTTCATGATACACAAAAGCATGAGAGTCCGAAAAACAGGAATAAATCTCCGTTTTGAGATATCGTTTGCCGAGGTACTTGCTGTGTAAGCAGAAAGGTCGATCAGCGCAAAAGCTGCCGGATGAAAATCCGCGAGGTAGGTATTTATAGTTTGCAGTTTGAAATATGGCGCTGACGGAAAGCCGCCGTCGAGCAGATGCATGAGTATCTCTTCGGTTGTTTCGAGAGGTTTGTCGATGCGGCTGACTTCGATAAAAAGCTGTTTTGCCAGAACTCTTTCGACTGTTTGCCATGTTTGCAGCGGAATGTCCGCCATGCAGCCGTCCGTGTCAACGCATATCAGATAGCCGAGCCGCACCCCGGAGCATGTGAGCGGGGCAAACCTGCGCAGGAAAGGGCTGTCAGAAAGCTTTATGCAGTCAGCACAGCCGCCGTTAAGGGATTCACTTTGGCTTATCAGCGCACCCGCTTCATATGTGATTTCGCCGAGCTTAACAGCATTTATAAACAAGGAATCGGTAAATTTCGCAGGATAGTATGACGCTGCAACATGAAAGGTGTCATTAATTACAAGCAGCGGATAACCGAGCAGGCGACCAACGTCGGCTGCAAGTCCGGCTATATCATCATTTAACAAAAAATCGTTCAATAAAACAGCGATTTCACTGCTTCCAAACGGGGCTTCATTCATCAAATCCTGTATCCCTTCTGTTTGTGCGGAATGCACAAACGAAATCGATAATATTATATCCGCAGCGTATTGTCGATTCAAGACAAAAGATTAAAATATAATCATCAGAAATGAGAAGAGAAGCACGGACGGATGTTACGGAGATGCTTCTCTGAAGGAAAAGAGGCAATGATAATGAGTACAAAAGCTATCCGCATAATTGATATTGCAGCGGGAATTTTACTGACGGCAGGCGGTGTGTTCTGCCTTTGCAATCAGGATGCCGCGGTGGTATCCGCCGGGATTCTGTTTGGGCTTTTCATGCTTGCGGCAGGCATTGCGGAAATAGTCGTGTTTGCCGGAACAAGCAAAACTCTGTTGGGTTCGGGCTGGCTGCTGCTGAACGGAGTGCTGACCGTTATAATGGCTTTGCTGCTCCTGTTCAACCAATGGTTCACGCTGCTTTCATTGCCCCTGCTGTTTACACTTTGGCTTTTGTTCTCGGGTATCGGCAGATTTGTAAGTGCCTTTGACCTGCGTGCGCTTGGTGTGCGTGCTTGGGGTTGGGTGCTTGCAATTGGCATTCTGCTTACTGCGGCAGGCATTATATGCATGATGGAGCCGTGGATAAGCGTTGCGGCTGTCGGTTTAACCGTGGGACTGGTGCTGATTCTGCAGGGTATCAGCTTGGTCGTATGCGCCTGCGTTTCTTCGGGCAAAGAGGCCTGAAAAAAGCTTCTCGTTTCTGCAAGCAATGCCTGAGCACGGAAACAACTTTCCGTGCAGCAAAGCTTTAACATATATCAAAAATCAATATTTGGAGGAAATTAACTATGTTGCCGGTAGTATTTAATGAAAAAATGTTCGATGATCTTTTTGACAGTGACTTCTTCGGCGGAAGGAATCCGCTGTACGGCAGGCACGCAAAGAACCTTATGAAGACTGATATCCGCGAAAAGGAGGACGGCTATGAAATGGCTGTTGATCTGCCCGGGTTCAATAAGGACGAAATCAAGGTTGAGATTAAAGACGGTTATATGACCGTCAGCGCAAACAAGGATCTCGACAAAGATGAAGCGGATAAGAAGGGGCGTGTCATCCGCCGTGAACGTTATGTCGGCACATGCAGCCGCACTTTCTATGTCGGAGATATCAAGCCTGAGGATGTAAAGGCGAAATATGAATCCGGTGTTCTTAATATTGTTCTCCCCAAGGAGGAACAGAAAGAACTTCCGACTGCAAGCACGGTTACGATCGAATAATCGGCTTTCAACAGCTGAGAGTCACGGTTGATTGAAATTCAGCGGTACAGTGCCGCAGCATATGCGGCAAACGGCCTTCGCAGAAGGGAAACTCTTTTGGCGAAGGCCGTTTTTTATGCAATTCTGATTTTGATAAAAATATTTCCGCGAGTTCAAAACAATTCAAAACAAACGGCAAATCACAGCCGCTCGGTTCAGACTCATTTTGTGGGATTTGCATTGCCGAGTTCATCAACAATGTTTTCAAAATGTGCCCCGCGTGAAGCCTTTACAAGCACCGTGTCTCCGGGCTTTGCAAAATGCAGCAGAGCAGTTGACACAGTGTCCTTCGAAATGCGGAAAACGTTGCGCATTCCTGCATTTTCCGCACCGAGAGCAATATCTGACGCAAGGTCGCCTGCGGTGAAGAGCGCGTCAAGCCCGCATTCGGCGCAATATGCGCCGAGGCTTTTGTGCAGTGCGGCGGAGTTTTCGCCCAATTCGAGCATATCTCCGAGCATTGCGATTTTCCGGCAGCCGGGTTTTGCAGCCGAAACGAGAGCGGTGAGCGCGGCGCGGACGGAATCGGGTCCGGCGTTATAGCAATCATCAATAACGGTGAACGTTTCGGAGCCGGCGGAAGCGGAGCTTGCCTCGAAATTTGCATCTGCATTATTTGCAGCTGCATTTGCGGCAGGGAGGCAGCAGGCAAAAAGCACGCGCCAACGATGTCCGACAGGCTGAAGCTTTCAATGCCCGCTTTTACCTGCTCGGCAGTCAGCCCGAGTTCATGTGCCGCAGCGGCGGCGGCAACGGCGTTTTGAACCATATGCAGCCCCGCTGCGGGCATTGAAACGGGGATTCGTGTTCCGAAATAATTCAGCACAAAATCGGTTTCCGCCGCATCGATGAAGCGTATGTTTTCGGGATGCACGGGCAAGCTTTCGTCCATGCCGTAAAACTTTACGGGGATGGGTGAGGTCTTTGCGTATTCACACAGTTTATCATCCGCCGCATTAAAAAACAATCTGCCGTTATGCGGCATATGCTTCACAACCTCGGTTTTGGCGCGAAGTACGCCGCTGCGGTCGATAAGGTTCTCAAGGTGCATATTGCCGATATTGGTGAAAACAACGTAATCGGGACGTGCAATTGCGCCCAATCTGTCCATTTCGCCGAAGTGGCTGATGCCCATTTCAACAACCGCAAGCTCGTGATGCGGTTCGAGACGGAAAAACGTTTGCGGCAGTCCGTATTCGTTGTTGAAATTGCCTTCCGTGCTGAGAACGCTGAATTTTTGTTCAAGCACACAGGAAAGCATCTGCCGCGTGCTTGTTTTTCGACGCTGCCGACAACGCCGATAACCTTCACG